>Ga0181412_1000756_pt1 | contig 13127 bp, 11 predicted proteins | sample 35SPOviralmetaG_FD_130113 | JGI IMG/M metagenome (GOLD analysis project Ga0181412, IMG submission 130113) | Marine viral communities from the oligotrophic San Pedro Time Series (SPOT) site, San Pedro Channel, CA, USA - 35 SPOT_SRF_2012-08-15 | ecosystem: Environmental > Aquatic > Marine > Strait... | reverse complement strand
GAAGTATCTCCTCTGTTTGCTTTTTTAGTCCAATTAAAATATTTAGTTTCTAAAGAATCAATAATATTTAAAGCATTAATATCCATAGGAACAATATTAGTTTTCATATTCCTATCTGAATTGTTTGTTGTAAAGTTTCCTCCACCCCATCCACCAGAACCATCAGCGTTCCAATAAACTCCTGCAGTACCATTTGCTCTTGTAGTTATTCCTGGATTACCAGAATTTCCGTGTTGTGGACCAACTCCAAACCTTTGATTTCCTGTTGATTCAATAGTTCCATTTGTCCAAACAATATATTTTTCTGCACTATTTCCATACCCATAAATAAAATATTGACTTGTATTAGCTGAATTGGATGATAAAAATAAACAACTACCACCCGAATGACTATTTGTAATATTTACATTTGCTGAAACTGAATTACTATTAAATTCGTAATAAGCACCTGTAACATCTTGGTAACTTCCATTATTAGAAAATTTAGCATATCCCTCAGATGTAATACGCATTCTTTGAACCATATCAGTAGTTACACCACTTGGTTGTGTATAAAATGCTAAACCACCTCCATAACTTCCGTTACTTGCATCTTTAATACCATATATACCTCCTGTTCTGGCTAATTGTGCACTTCCACTCCAATATTTTTGAGCAAAAACAATTCCATTACCAAGTTCATCTGGACTTGCAGCAGAACTCGAATGGTTTTCTATTCTTATAGCATTTTCATCATCATTTAAATTAGGGCTAACACCTGATACAGTTAATTTACTGCTTGGCGAAGTCGTTCCAATTCCTACGTTTCCATCAGTATCAATTAACATTCTGTTTGTGTAAGAATTATTTGCATCGTTTACCTGTCTAAATATTAATCCTTCTCCTGCTACACCAACAGCCCTCATTTCCCAAGTTCTAATATTAGCAGTTCCACTTGCTGCATATAATCTAATAATAGAATCAAGACCACTTCCTGCAACTTCTAAATTAGTATAAGGAGAGGCAGTCCCAATTCCTACTGAACCATTTGCTTTTATAACAACAGGGTTTGCTCCATTGTTAGAACTATAAAAAGTTGGATTTGCTCCTTGATTATTTACCTTTAATAAAGCATAATCTATTGTTCCAGAACCTCCACCATTGGGTTGGTTAATAAATAAACCAGTAGATTGTGAAGCCCCTGCGTAATTTATTAAAACACCATTTTGTAATGGTACATTACCAACATTTATTTTTAAATAGTTATCAGTATTTGCAGGTGCAGATATTTGCATTTTACCATCTGACAAAGTTACATCCCCTGCAAAAGTTGAGTTATTTGTACCACCATCTAAAGTTAAAATTGAAGTATTGTAACTTTTAAAAACGTGGTTTCCACTTGCACCATTTGTATTTCTTACTTGATATTCTAATCCTGTTGAAGTGGTTAATTTATTTAAAGTTACATCTCCTGCAAAAGTTGTAGTACTTGTAGAAGGTGTACCCATACCTGATACAGCAATTACACTTGAACATGCATTATTATTTAAACCCCAATCATTATTAGCATCAGCCCATAATCTTCTCCAATACTTCAAACTTTTAGAAGCACCACTTTGTATTACATCTCCTGCAAATACTGAATAGGTAGGTGTTAATTCAAATGGAATAGAATCTAAAGCAGAACTGTTTGATAATCTAAATTTAATTGATTGACTTACTGTATTATGGTCAATAAATGCTGCAGCAGTACTTTTAAATCTTAAATTGTTTTCTGCAAATATTGAATCATTAGTTCCAACAGTTATTTGACTTCCATTAACATCAACATTTCCTGCAAAAGTTGCGTTGGCAACAAATTCTACATCATTATTAATTTTACATCTAATTTGATGAGTATTGTTTGCACCTATATAAAGTTCATCTGATGTTCCTGCAAATATTAAACCTGCATTTGTTCCTGCAGTACCAATTCTTATACTTGAGGTTGCGTTAGGATTTACAGTTAATTGACCATTAAAAGTTGCTGCTCCTATGTTTGATAAATTATATACAACCTCACTACCACTTGTATCTCTTGTTGCAAGATTAATATATGCAGTTTGTGCTTTATTAAGGGCAGCTAAATTAGATTGTAACTGTACATCTCCCCCAAACACTCCATAAGAAGATGTAGAAAATGTATTAGTTTGAAGATTTGAAGTAACCGTTACATTGTTTGCAAAAGTTGCTAATGAATTATTAATTGTAAGTTGTGGAGTACCTGCTGTTTTTAATTGAATATTAGCACTTGCGCCACCACCTGTATTACTATCTACATTAATACCTAAAACATCTCCAACTCCATTAATATTTGAAGCTATTGAATCTGTACCTAAAGTTAAATCTCCGCCTGTTACACTTAAATCTCCTGCTATTGTTGTATTTCCACTTGTAGCATTTACAGTAAACTTATCTGTATTAATTGCTAAATCTCCTGTAAAGGCAGTATTTCCACTTGAAGCAGCAACTGTAAATTTATCTGTATTTACTGCAAAGTTACCTGTTGAACTTAAATTAGTGTTTGTACTTAATGAGCCATCTACTGTAATTGCACTTCCTGATTCTGAAACTATTGAATCTGCTATTACTTGTGTTGCTGACCATTTAGTTAGATTTCCTGTTGTTCCTGTTCCGTCTACTTGTGAGTGGTCTAATTTAGTCCATTCGTTATTAGCTCCTGCAATAACCCAATCGCCAACAGTCCAACTTGATATACCATTTAATGTCGTACTACCACCAACACTTACAACGTAATAATGTCCTTGTGTTATAAAAGGACTATTATCTATTGTATAATCCTCACCACTTAACATTATATCTGCATCTAAAGTAAGAGTAGTATTACTATCTACATTTGTAACTAAAGCTGTTTGACCATCTACTTGGTTAACTACTTGGTCGCCTATTGTTACAGATGATGTAAAAGTTTTTGTACTATCTATAAGTTTATTTGTTTGTACTCCTGTTGTAGTTCCTGCTGCAGCTTCACCACCACCAGAACCTAAAACTGGCGAATTACTAGAAGCATCCCAAGAACCCATAAATCTTAATCCACCTGCTAAACCATTTACTTGTGATTGTAATTTACCAAAACCTTGTAATATTGTGTCTGTCGCTAAAACAGAACTGGCAGAAGGTGAAGTTAATCCTGTTAAAACCTTAGCTGTTACAGAATTGTTGTCTAAAGTTACAGAACCACTTACATTGTTAGTTCCATCAACACTTGATATTGTTCCTGTTGCTTGACCTGTTAAAGATAAATCTCTTGCAGTTTGCCATTTTGTAGCTGAATCTGCATTACCTGTTAAGTCTCCTGTTACATTTCCAGTAACATTACCTGTTACATTTCCTATAACTGCTCCTGTATGAGTACCTGATGAATTACCTGTTAAATCGCCTGTAACATCTCCTGTTACGTTGCCTGTTAGATTACCTTGTACATTTACATTAATTTGATTAGGCAGTCCTAAAGTAACGCTTTGACCACTTACAACACTATCTATTTCGTTTGTTGTTCCTAAAATACTTAATGACTGTGTATTTAGGTTTACATCTCCTGTGTTAGTTCCATCTGTTATGTCTAAATCAGAAGCAGCATCAAGTGTATCAACGTAAGAAGTTGTCGCTATTTTTGTACTATTATCCCCTGCACTTTGAGTTGTTGCTACTGAACCATTTGGTAATGTAACACCTGCTGTTGGAAAACTAATTGTTAACATTTGATTATTAGCAAGTGTAGTAATTTCATTTGCACTCCCTACAATATCTAATAATTGAGTATTTAAGTTAACTGCTCCATTTCCTGCATTTCCACTAAAATCTAAATCACTTGCAGCGTCTAAAGTATCTACATAAGATGTTGTAGCTATTTTTGTAGAATTATCTCCTGCTGTTTGTGTAATAGCAGTTGAATTGTCTGGTAAATTTACACCTGTCGAATCTAAAGAAAAAGTTATTGATTGACCAGAAGCTACTGTTGTAATTTCATTAGTAGTTCCACCTATTGCAAATATTTGTGAATCTAAATCTATTTGACCAGAACCTGTATCGCCTGTAAAATCTAAATCTTCAATAGTAATTTGAGCAGCGACATAATCTATAATAGCAGCAGTTGTTGGTATTGTAGTATCGTTATCATTATTTCCTATACCATCTGCAGCATCTACAAATTTGCTAATTATAATATTTTCGCCTGTATCTTTTAAAGAACCAAATTCAAGTATTGCAGTAACTTTAAAATCTCCTGATGTATTCATAAATACACCACTTGCTAATCCCGAACCATCTGTTAGCTCTTTTAAACTTGAGGTTAAAGCAGCATTATCAATAGTTTTGATTAAACCTGAATAAGTATCTGATATTCTTGTGTTAAATAGACTTGCCATATTTTTTATTTTTTTCTTGTTTCTTTAAAAACGTTTTTAGTTTTTCTATATTTTTTTGTTTTGGTTTATATCTCATAGTACCCATCCATTAAATAATGCATCATAGTCAGGATAAATATCATCATTTGTATTACTTGTGTATTCAGGATAATCTGACTGATTGAACGACATAAAATCAATAAAACGCCTTGAATAATATTCCATAAATTCACGAGCTTTATCAACTAAATAATCCACTTCGTTTTTACCTACTGTGTCGCTTGTTTCTGACCTATGTTTAAATACACCACCATTTTTTATAGAGTATGCAGCAAAAGGAATGTAATAAACTTGAGCAGACCAAATTAACATAGGTTGTAAATATGTATTTAATAATAATTTATATTTAGCATTACCAACATCATCAATTTCTCCATTACTTATTAAAGTTGATATTTTATTATATAAATCTGTACCTGTATAATTTTGTATATCTATTTCTTGAGCAATTTTTATGAATTGTATAAATTTGTCAGTATCCACATTCCCATCAAGGATGCTATTTCTAACTAAATCTGTTCTATTTATGAATAATGCTGTTGCCATAATTTAATTTTATTTCTTTTTACCAAATCCCATTTTATCCCAATATGCTTTTGTATATCCTCTGTATTTCATATCGTATGGTGCAACAGGAACTAATTTATCATTTACAGGAAATTTAAAACCTTTTGATTTTGCTTTACCTGTAGTAACTTCACTTTTAACACCTTTTTGTGTTAGCATATAAGTTTTTCTGTACCATTTATGCTTACAGTTTGGACCACCTTTGTAAAGCCAAATAGAATATGTAGCAGCACCACCTTTACCAAAGCCTGGATTTACTGGCTGTTTACCCATTCTTATAATATCTTCTTTACGATATATTTTTTCAGCTCTTACCATTGCTTTACAAAACTTTCTTGCATCATCTTCAAATTTTAATGGTGCATATTGATATCTAACTAAAAACTTTTCTTTGCCTGTTTGTTTAGTTTGACCATCTTGTGTAGATTTTCTTTTTGGATATGCTTTACCTGTACGAACTAAATTTACAATTTTACTTAATGTTGATGGTTCTGGTGTGTTTAATTCAGTTATTTTTTGGTCATATAAATCTTCACTTTCATAATCTACTTCCGATACATCTATTAATTCATATTCTTTTAAAAGTTCTTCTTCGTTTTCACCAAAGTCGTTTAATTGATTAGTTAATTCTACTTCTTCGTGGCTTTCGCAAGGCATATACCATACTTTATCTCCATCTTTATGTTCGTGATGTCCTTTACATCCCATTTTTTCTGCTTGCTCTTCTGCTTCTTCTATTGTTTCATAAACTTGTTTACCATCAATTTTTTTTAATGACATTTTAACACCTGTTTCTTCTTCAATTTCTTCATCTGTTTGTACACTTCTGTCAACATCAGTAAATTCTAATGGCTGTAACGTAATAAAGTATAGGTTTAAGGCGATATCATTATAAGATAGTATATTATCAAAGCAATCTATTAAAAGCTCTTGAAATGGCCTTATAACAGTGTTATCCATTAATAAGGATGCAGTTTTTATTTCATCTGCATTGTTTCCGAGACCTGTATTGTCTTTTATACCTAAAAGCATAGGACTTACTACTCTGTGTGCTACTAATACTTTACTTTGTGATTCATCACTTAAAAATTGGTATTGATTATGTGCATCACTTAATTGTACAGGAGTTATTTCTGCCTGTGCATCTTTATTATCGTTAAATGATAGTATGAATTTACCTGCATTACTGCTACCACTAAATTTTTGTGCAATACGTTGTTCTATTAATTCTCTTTCTTGTGGATTAGGTGTACCATTGTTAAAATTAATTAACATTGATGGACTTAAACCATTCATAATATTGTTAAGGTGGTAATTAGATATTTCCTCTTCCAATTCACAATACTGTAAACCTCCTTGATAATCCACAGGAGCATAATAGTAAAAACCTGCTTTATAAGGTTTTATATAATATATTTCAATATTTTCTTTTGACATACCATATGCAGGTATACGTAATGGTTTATCAGATGGCTTTAATTTTGTCCAATCTTTATAGTAATAATAAGCAGGTACTTCTCCATCTTCATTACATTTTTCTGCTCTTAATGTTTCAATTGGCATATGTTCTATTTGTGCAATTTTAGTTCTATCCTTAGAGTAGATTATTTGTATAGCACATTGACCCATTAACTTTAAGTCATAACAAAGTTTTCTTACAATATCTTTTTTAAACAATGTAATCATTTGTGCATATTGTTCAGGTTTTCTATCTGAATCTGTTGCACCTAAACCTTTACCATAGATTTGTTGACTAATACCATTAATACAGGCATTATTCGTAGGACTACCATTGTATCTGTCTATTAAAAATTGAAAATAATTATTATCTGCACCATAACCAACCCACTCTTGATTTGGTACTTCTTCAACAATTGGACTTGTATAAGTGCTTAAATTAACAAAACTAATTTCTGACTTAGAATTTCTAACAAATTGTCCTAAGCTATTTCTTTTTCTTTTTTTCATATTACAATGTAATCATTATTATAAGAATTATCTGTAATGTATTGACCTTGATTTATGTCATAATATAAATTATCCATTTGGTCTATTTCTTGGTCAGTACAAAAAATTCTATCTTTAAATATAGTATCAATATTAGTTGTATCTATATTCCAAAATTCATTATAAACTTCCCATAAAAAATAATTAGTATTCCAAAAGTTTGGGTCTGAATATAATTTTAAATCATAAAAATGACCTTCAACTAAAACAGGACTGAATGCTTGACTAAATGTTAAATAATTACCAGATGTTGTAGCATTAGTTACCTCGTAGGTTTGTGTTACATTAGTACTGTCATCTCTTACAGATAATGTAAACTGCGCACCATATGTTCTTGGTATTACTTTTAAATTTTGAGCAAGTGCTGATGTGGTTAATACAATCATTTAATATATAACGTAATAAATAACTTATTTTGTAGAAATGTTAAATCAAAAAAAAAGCACCCCTAAGGATGCTCTTAATTTTACATAATTATTAATTATGGTGTTGGATTTATTTTTTCAGCATCAGCTGTAATTAAATTAGCAGCTAAAAAGTAGGGAGCACTTTCCTCTAATCCTTCCATTGTTAATGTAAACCCGCTTAAATCTCCTGCAGCAGCTCCTGTTACGGTAGTTCCTCCAGTACATTCCATACCATTTTCAAATCCACATAAGAATTGGTTACCATAGTAATCTTCAACGACTACATAAGGTCTACCAACTGCAATAATTTGCAATTCATTTTGTGTTTTTGCATCTAAATATGTTAATGTTAAATTTAATGTTTGAGTGTAAAAAGTTGTACCATTTTCTCTCGAACTCGTTACTGTAGTTTCAAGTGATGAATTACCCTTAACATCATACTCATACCAATCAGGTTGAGTACCTGTTATTGTAGCAACTTCACCATCTGCACCTAAAGAAACAGCAGTAATACCTCCAAAGTCACCGAAGTAAACTTTTTTAATACCACCAAATGCCGATTTGCAAGGTAAACTTCTTCCAGTTGTTAATGCACAAGCCATAGTTTATATTTTTTTTATAAAAAAAGGGTAAGTAGGCACTAACCTACCTACCCTAATTTTTGGTTAATTTATTTATTAAGAATAAAGAACTATTTCAGAACCTATTCCATACTGCACACCTGCAGTGAATCTCATAATTACTCTAACATTCTTACTTCCATCAATGTCAGCCATATCGATTAATTTAACTAAGTTATAGTCAGACATTAACCCTGTTCCAAAGAATAAGTTAGATTTTTGAGCAGCCATTGCATAGTTGTTTGGTAATCCATTAGCAACAAAGATTTTTACACCATCAATAGAAAGGTTTTCATTTCCACCGAACCATAAAGTTCCTCTGTTGTCAATACCATTTGCACCTACTGAACCTACATTTTCAGTTCCTGCAACGTTAGTTAAGGCAGCATATCCACCTAATGCTCTTACATATGCTTTTGCAATGTTTTGAGATACGTAAATGAATAAATCATCCTTTCCATAAAGAGTTGAAGGTATTGCATCTACAATTTTACCAAGCTCTGCAATTACGTTTCCAGAATCAACACCTCCACCTACAGCAGCAACGTCAATAACATCTCCATCAGCAGCAGCTAAAGTAGTAAATCCATTAAATTCTCCTGCAACAGCTCCACCTAAGTTTCCTTGCCAGATATTGTTTTCTGTTGAAGCAGCAACTTGTTCTGCAACGTGAGCAATTAAGAAGCTTGAAAAATCAGGAGGTAGATTATCAAAAGCTGAATAACCCATTGATACTGCACCCCAATCAGATTCAAATGGAGTTTTACATAATTCAAGATTAACTTGAAATTGGTCAGGTTGTATAATTCTTTCAGTAAGAGTTACACTTCCTGCAGATGTAAAGTCACAAGAGTCATCAGTAATTAAACCAGAAGTAACTACTTTTTTCATAACTTCTTTATACTTAATGTTTGGTTTAATTTCAACAGCACCTTGACTTAAAGTGTTACCGCTTAATAAAGCAGCAGCGATGTACTTACCTGCAAATTCTCCAGCATAAGTAGTCGTGATAGTTGGTTGTGGCATAATTATTTATTTTTATTTATTTAATTGATTTAATATATAATCCATTGTAGAAGGCTTTCTATTTGGTGCAATTCTAAAATGTTCTTTTTTAGCATTACCTGTTTCAGGACTGTGCTTAATTGGTTGAGCTGCAGGTTGAGATAATTCTTCCTTTAATTGCTCATTTACTTCTTTGTTAAATTCTTCTTTAACTGTTCTTGATTTTGGTTGTCTTGAAACTTCTTCTTCCATTTCAACTTCTTCTTCTTCCATATTCTTTTCGCCTACTTTAGATTTTAAATCAGCAATAGCATCTTCAAGATTTTTAATTCTTTTTTCCATTCCTGACCAATCATCAACTGAAGCTTCTTTTCCATCATCTCTCATTTCTTCATCTTCGTATTTTAAATCTTCGGTTTCATCTTTTGATTCTTCTTCTTTTTGTGGAACTTCATCAGATACTTCTCTAAGGTCATCAATAATTCCCTCTTCCTTTACGACTACAAGTCTACCATCCTCAAGTAAGTATTCACCTACAGGCATAGCTACTTTTTCATCATCAGTTAGGATAAAAATTTCTTTTCCCTTTTCAAATGACTCCGCTTCTACACGAGTGCCATTCTCAAGTTTTTGTTCTTCAAGCTTTACATCTAAATTTAGAAGTGTCTTGATTTGGTTAAGCATTTCAGTTGATTTCATAATTATATATATAACGTGGTTTAATTTAATTTTTGCATTTTCAAATTGTTCTTGATATAACTCCTATTCCTTGTGCCCATAAACTACCATCACAACATTTTACTGAATAGGTATTTTTATCTTTACAAAAACAAGCACGCCTAGACCCTTTTGGACTTGATAGGCCTGGAAAAAAGTTTCTTAATTTCTTATTCATTATTTTTGTGGTATACAGTTAGGTACTTCTTTACCATCTTTTATTTTAGTACCATATTGTTCGTAACCATCCCAACAAGGTTTTTTTAATTCCTCATTATCTCCAATTAATATTTGTTTTATTTGGTTTAATATTTCCTCTGATGTTTTTTCTTGTGCTAAACCAACAGAATCTTTAGGTCGTTCCATTTTATCTGCAAAATATCCCTCAATAGAAAATCCTTTTACTTTGCCTGTTTTTACATAGTCGTTCCAAACATCTTTATTGTTGACTTTGACAGCACCCATCCAAGTTCCTACAGGTACATTCATACCATATTTTCTAGATTTATCGTGTACTTTATCCTCTACAAGCCAAGATTCAACTAAAGTTAAACCATTTAATTCGTGTTGATGTTCAAGTGTTGAATTGTTTTGATTTCCCTTTGTTAAGTACATTTGAGAGGCTTTTAAGACAGTATCTTTAGAAAAATATATGTAATATTCATCTCCTTCGTTATTGCGATATATTGGCTTATTAGGTATTAATAGTGGCCCCATTAATATTTTTTTGTCCTTTGATATTTCAGTTAATTTTATTTCATCACTTTTTAATGCGATAAAATCTTCTTCAATTGCTGGACTTTCAACTATAGATATAGCTTCGATTCCTGCCATATCTTGATTTTCATCAAGTATTAATTCGACTATTTTCATATTTTATATAACGTATTTAATTAATTATTTTGCATTTATATAGTAGCACCCTCTACAATATTACGTTCAAGTCCTTGTGCAGTTGTTACATCATTACTTACAACATAAGCTCTAACAGGTTCTTGACTTTGCTCTCCTATAACAGAAGCTAATTGACTTGTTGCTCCTTGTCCTACCACATTAAAAGCAGGTGGTGTTGGTGCAGGTGCAGGTTGTGGTGCTGAACCACTACCAATTGTTGGTGCCCCTTTTCCACCTAATGTTGGCACAGGTGTAGATGTTATTTTTTTAACTTGACCAATACCTGATACTATTGCTGCTGCTGCTGCCGCTGCACCTAATGCAGGACCAATAATTGGAATACCTGCTAATGATTTATATGAATCTTGTGCTGATTGATATGTACTAATAGTTGCTGCTGCAATAGCTGCTGCTTTACCTGCTGCAGTTTGTTCACCTAAAACTGCTGCCATATTATTAAACCCATCAGCAATAATTTTACCTTTTTCTTTTTGTGTTAATTCTTCCCATTTTATTTCATTGGTAGCAACTTCTTCGTTAAATCCTGCAAGTGCATTTTTTTTAGCTTCTTCGAGTTGTATAGTTGCTAATCCTTGTGCTTTTGCTAATGCTATTAATTTGTCGTAATGCTCTGTTACTTTAATTATTTCTAATTCTCTACGTTCATCCTCTGTAACTGCTTCTGCATCTCTTATCTGTAATTTTAAATCTGCTAATGCTTTTGCATCATCAATTTCTTTTTGGTCATCTAATTTCTTTTGTTCTGCTTTTTTATCAGCTTCTTCTTTTTCTTGTGCTGCTGCTTCATCTCTAATTGCTTTTAATTCTGTTTCTTGTTCTCGCCTTGCTGTAGTAACTTCTGCTGTTAATGCTTTTTGTTTAGTTAATCTTGCTGTTTGTAAATTAATTAATTCAGCTTGTAGTTGTGCTTCTTCATCTAAATCTTCTTTTGTTGATTCACTTAAAGCATTTTCTTCTTTTTTAGCTTCAAATCTCAATCTTGCATTTTCTATTTCTTTATTAGTTATATCTTCTTCAATCCTACCTGCTTCCTCGATAGCTTTTATTCTTTCTTCTACTGTAACATTTTCTTTATCTGCTGCCTTTTCTCTTAATTCAGCAATCTTTCTATTTGCTTCTGCACGTTCTAATAATAGTTTTCTTTCTTGTATATCTGCTTTTGCTCTTTTATCTGCTAACTCACCTGCAATAGCTATTTCTTTTCTAGTTTCTTCTCCAAAGTTTTTTATACCCTCTGTTACTTTTCCTATTGATTCTCTTGCTTCATCAAAATTACCTGTAACAAATGACATTATTGCATTACCAAAATTACCAAGTATATCAGTTACGTTTCCAATAACAACACCAATTTGTGTCATCATTTTATTAAACTTATTTTGCCCTGCTTCTGAATTTGTTAATGCTGTTGCTACTGCACCAATAGCCACAACTAATGCACCAATACCTGTTGCCATTATAGCTACACGCATTGTTTTAAAACCTTTAGTAACACCCCCTGTGCCTTTTGCTACATTTACCAGTGAACTTGCTAAACCACCAGTTGCTCTGTCAGCCAATTCCATAACACCTGTTAAATCTCCTGCTTCTTCTTTAGCTTCTTCAAGAGCTTTATTTGCTTTGTTACGAGCTTTAGTGTTTTCTTTTATATCTTGCTTTTCTTCTTTAATTAACTTTTTAGTTTTATTAATAGAATCTTGTATTTCCTTACGTTTATTTAAATCTTTAGAATTTGTTTTTTCTAATTGTTTTTCATAATCACGCAATTGCTTTTCCAAGTCATCAAGAATCTCATCTTGTTGCTCGAGCATTTGATTTATTAAATCTAAATCTGCTTGTGCATCTTTTACGTTAGCATCTATTACTATTGTCTTAGTTATTGGCATAGCTTATTTCTTTTTTAATTTGTTTAATACCTTCTTTTATACTTGTTGGTAGTTTATTTTTACCTGTAGCAATACGAATATTTTCCGTTTCACCATTTGTATACTTTAATAACTCTAATATATTTTTTATCATAATTTTAAGGTTGACCACAGAATATGTTTGTTATAGCTCCTGATGAATTTACTGTCATACTCATCAAATATCCACTTTGTGAACAATGTGTTGTACTTGCACTTGATGGGTCTTGATAATATGTATCTGCTGAAAGTGTTGTTGTTAATGCTACATCTGTATATAAAACATCTCCAATACTTAAATTTTGTGCATCTCCTATTTGACCTGAATAATAATAATCATAATAAACTATTGGATTTGTACTATGATAAACGTTTGTTAAAACTCTAAAGTTTCCTGATACATTTCCAATATAATTATTATTAAGTAATTCCATTGAACTTTCTCCTGTTATTAAATTAGTAGTCATATTGTTTATATTATAACTCTGATTATTAATAACTACCCTATCATTCATATTTAACTTATAAATAATCTTTAATGGT
>Ga0181412_1000748_pt1 | contig 13228 bp, 12 predicted proteins | sample 35SPOviralmetaG_FD_130113 | JGI IMG/M metagenome (GOLD analysis project Ga0181412, IMG submission 130113) | Marine viral communities from the oligotrophic San Pedro Time Series (SPOT) site, San Pedro Channel, CA, USA - 35 SPOT_SRF_2012-08-15 | ecosystem: Environmental > Aquatic > Marine > Strait... | reverse complement strand
CTTGTGTTGTTACTTGGTTAACTGATGAATTATATCCTATTAAATCAATTACTGCAAGGCAATCTGTTCTGTTTTGAGCTAATGCTACTAAAGAATTAACTTGAATACCATGATCAACTCCATTTAATCCAGGAGCAGATATTACATTAAATTGATAATCATCTTTATTATTTAATAATGCAATTGTTTGAGTATATCCTGCTGGTGCAATTCCTTGAATGTTTGCTGCAGTGATACTTTCATTAAATTTAGCATCATTGTTTTCAATATTTTTACCTGTAGCGGCTGCAAATGAACCTGATCCTACTAATGGTAAACTTCCTGTAAATTGTGGTTTTACTGAACCATCATTATTGAAATATTGAGGTGTTGGTGTACCAACGCTTTCTACATAAACATAAGCACTTCTACGTGGGTAATTACCATTTGTTTTTACATAATAATCTGGTCCATCACTTTCTACTGTAAAGTATGTGTCTCCAATTACTTTACCTATATAGTTAGGTGCTGTTGGATCCATTGAAAGATTATTGTAAGTCTCTAATATTGCTTTTTGGTTGTTAATATCATTACCTCTTCTAATTAGTAATGAAAATTGTCCAGATGATGTATTTGTTGTAGCTATTTCCCATCTTAAGTTATCAGCTGATCCACTTGGTAGAGAACCATTAGCTGTTACTGTGCTGAAACTGTTCATAAGTTCCCCTTCAGAAATAGTTTTTAATACAAAAGATTGTTTTTGATACTGAGTAGCTGCGTTGTCTTGCCAAGCATTAGCCATAATACCACTTTGATTTGGTCCTGCGGCACTACCTGAAGTAAATGCTGAAGTAAATGAACCTGTAACGACTCTTGTTACTAATAATGATTCACCACCATTTGCAAAGTAATTTCTTGCTGCTATTGAGTTTAAATAAGTGTAGTATTGGGAACCGCTTTCTACTGCTCCACCAAAAATAGCTTCATATTGTGAAAATGTAGATACCGCTGTTGGGATATTGACTGGTCCTTTAACTGCTGCTCCAATTATTGCAGCGCCAAACGTAACTGGTCTTGCACCAATAAACGACTGATCATTTTCTCTTGCTAATACACCTGGAGATATTAATGTTTCTGCCATTGCTTATGTTATTATAATTGTTTATTTTATTATAAATATTAAGAATTACCTCAAAAAACTATTTTAGTGGTATAAATTCCTCTTTTTCTAAATCAAGATTACCATCACCATACTTTTCCTGCATTTCTTTAGCAGTTTTTTGTTGTTTTTCTGATAGTATTTTGAAATCGCTTAATATTTTTGCTTTATTCTCTTTTAATAAATCTAGTTGTAATTCAATTTGTCCTATTGAACCAACTAATTTATTGGTTTCTAATTGATATTCTGTTAAAGTTGCAACTTCTTCTTTTGATAACTTTTTCACTAATTTCATAATTTGTAAATGTTTATTATAAATATATATAAGTAATTAGAAAAATACATTTATTGTAAATATTTCTAACTTCTTTTTCTATGATCGTCAGTTGGGTTTTTTAATGGTTGACCTGCATCCTCTATATCACTAACTGCTTCTGCGTTAATAGTAATTTTAGCTTTTGAATTATATACTTTAGTAGCATTTAATTCTTTTTGTATTGTATCTGGTAGTATGTATCCTCTTAATCTAATATTAAAAGTACCAGTAACTAATCTATCTTTACCTTGAGTTAATTCAGTTGCTGTAGTAAATGTATCTATAAATGCTCTAAATTGAAATCTTTCAGGCATTCCCCAATAAGCATCTGAAGCGTATTCACATGCTTCTATTACTTTATTTAATTGTTCCATATAATATGTCTGAATTATACAGCTATATTCCATTGTAACATAATCTGGTTGTGCTACAACATGGAATTTTTCAACAGGTTTTCTGTTGTTTAAAGTACCAAAATTACTATAAAAGTTTTTTGGACTATATTGTTTAGACCATTTACCATATAAATTAGGTTGGTTTGCATCTAATTTATTTGCTACTGTTCTATCTTTTGATAAAGAATCTCTTTTAAGTACAAGAATAGGTAACATAATAGCACCTTTTTTATCTCTATAATATCCATCACGTTGAAATGATTTCCATCTTTCAGGAGCACCATATATTACTGGTACTTCTCTACGTTGACCATTTTGATATACAAATGGTTTTATTTGATTTTTAAAGTAATAAAATATAGCTTCATCAATATCTTTTATACCAACAGAATATTGTTTTGTAGTATCATCTTTCATACTCATTTGAGATGATCTATTTTGTGCTATTCCTGTATCTTGATAATTGGGATTAACAGGCATAATAGCATCATTAGGATTTGTTTGAATCCCTCTATCTTCAAAACCTTCAAAAGCACGATGTTTGCCTTCACTTAAGGTTAATTGATATTTTGGTATTGGTTTTCTTGGTTTTGCCATTACATTCTTTCTATATTAGGAGAAATTGCTACTTTATCTGCTGGTATATAATATGTTGATACTAATATTGAAACATTATTACCAAATTTTTCTAATCCTGGATTCAATGGGTTTGGTGTTCCATCAGAATCATTATTAGGATATTCAGGATTTTTACCTCCCCAATATTGGTTAGCAATTGTACTTTGAACTCCATAGTACCCTTCTTCGAATAATATAATATCTCCTACTCGAGGCACCACGTCTTTTTCAACTAAATCATCTCTTAGGAAGTAAAAATTAATACTTTGATCAAATTGTACACCCTCATTATTTAAAGAAAAGTCTTGATCACCTCTATCCATTAAAACATTAAATAGAAAAGGACCATCATAATATTTTTCTTCAGCGGCTTCGCCATAGATATTAACTTTAGTTTCTTCTAATTTAAATTGGTAGATAGCGCATTGTTGAGTAATAATATTACCCATAACCTCTCTATTAAAATTTCGCATCAGAGACCAATCTCTGACTCCTGTAAACATTGCCATATTATCCTATAAAAATAGTCCAAGGGACTTGTTGTAATTCTTTCATTTTAGAATCTGCTTCATTAGCTCTTCTTTCTAAAGAAGCCATTCTTGATGTTTCATCAAAATAAGTTCTTAATCTTTCGATTAATGCTGTTTTTTCTGCTGTAGCCGCTCCTAATAAATCTGCTTGATTAAGTGTTACATCTGCGTTAGGAATAGGAACTGTACTATATTTACCTCTAACGTAACCTAACATTTCTTTAGCTAATGCTAATGTATACTCAAATATCCATTGTCTACCTACTGAATTGATAAATTCATATGTTGGGTTTTCATATGGAGCATTAGATACATTTGTAACTCTATCAGGTGTTTGTTTAACTGATGTTGCTATTCTTTCATCTCTTAAAATATATTCAAACCATATTTGAGGTCCTGTTGACCCAGAAGGAATATTATTAAAGTTTGGAATAGGGAATATTCTTAATTTATCTGCTCTGATTTCAAATGAATAGTTATTCATTCTAATCATTTGATTCATTTCTATTTGTTGTATTACCTGTAAATCATAATTTAAAGGGGCCATTAAATATCCTAAACCATCTCCAAATCCACCTATACCTGCTACTCCAGCAGCTAATACACCACCAAATCCAAATCCATTATAAGGATCTAAATAACGTGAGGATGCTGGGTAAGGTTCTTGATAAAATACTCTTTTAATTTCAATTCCATGTTGATATTCAGAACCAGTATAACCACTTTGGGTCATAAAAGTTTGAAATGAATAATCTTGTTGGCTTGATGTTAAATGGAATGATCCTGAATAATAAGGCACATTACCTCCACTGCCTGCTTCTTCACCATATTGTTCAGTTAATCTAACTATTGGTTCAAAACTCGGTGTTATAAGCGCTTGGTTCAAGTTTGACCCAGTGGTTAACCCCTCGATTGATAATTGATTATCTCGTATTTTATACGCGTATAATTCATTACCATATGTTGTTACAGCTTCTTCAAAAGCAGTAAAAAACGATCCAGATTGTAATTCGATATCTACTAAAGGATAACCTAATCTTGCAGCACAAAATTTTGCTACTTTAACTGCGTCAGTTTTAAATTGGTCATCACCATTATAAAACCCAAAAGGCACCGCTCCATCTGTCCATTGTGGACATCCATCGTAAATTGGTATATTCATGTTAAACGATTTTATTATAAATATGAAAAAAAAAGGCCGAACTAACGTTCGGCCTAATTTTATTTAATCTTGGTTATAGATCTATTATATAGTGTCTAAACCTGCGATATCAATTGTTCCGTAGAATTCTGGTCTAACCATTTTCTTAGCGTAACGAGTCAATAATCCTTTACGTGGTGTGAAGGTATTTGGATCGTATACTAGTGGAGTCATGATTAATGGAATATATGGAGCAAATACAGCACCAGTTTCCAAGAATTGAGATCCTCTGAATCCTAACAACATTACGTTAGATTTCATGTAAGGATTCTTGTAAACTTTATATCTTCCGTTTAATGAACCAACTTTCTGAACACCAAATGCATAAGTTGCTTTTGCAGCATCGCCATCAGTATCAGCAGCAAATCCTGGAATAGATTCTAGGATAGTACCTACAGAAGGAGAACATACTAGGAAGTTTGCTCCACCTCTTAAAGTCTTCTGGTGAATGATGTTACTTAATTTTTGGATTTTAGTTCCTAATGTTTGGAACCACTGTCCTTGAGAGTTGTAGAATCCTAAGTTTTTCTGAGCACCTGCAGCGCTAGTAACACTAACGTTGTTTTCAGCTGACCATACTTCGTTTCCAGCAGCAGCGCCACTGATCAACATATCTAAGATCTCTAAATCAATTTCTAGTGAAATGTACTCACTTAAGATAGAAGTCAATTCAGCTTCAGCATCTAATGCATGGTATGCATTTAAATCCTGTGCGAATTCTGGCGTCCATACAGCTTTCAATTTTCTAGTTTTAGCAACGATAGCAGATGATTTCATCTGAACGTTGATTTCTGGGATTGAGATTGATGGAGAGTTCAAGCTGTTTGGCTCTGGGTTTCCATCTTCAAAATCACCTCTGTATCTATCAGTTGGTTGTAATTGGAAAACGATAGTGTTAGTATCATCAACGGCTACACCGAATGATTTACTTACAATAAAGTTAACTACTTGACCAGCTTCATCCCATTTAGTGTATTGAGATAATTGGTTACCAATAATTCCTTTTTCATATGCCGTAGCATCAGATCCAGTAATAAATTGGAATGCGTTAACACCTTCTTTATCTAAAAAGTCTAGTCTATTAACTGGGTAGCTTACTTTATCAAATGTAGGGAATCCTGCACTTGAAGAGTAATTTGAATCATAATCCATATCTGCCCAGTTAGCTGTTGCTACTGCACTTGGTAATTCGACTGATTGTGTATTGTTAATTGAATAACCGAATCTTCCTGATCCGTAAAGTCCACCTTCGCTGTCGTTTCCGAAGTTGTTTCCACCTATACTGTTACCGTATAAAGAAGATCCTGATGCGAAAGGAGATTTGTCACTTCCGTATTGGAAGTCTAAGAAAAATACTAGTCCTGAAGGTAGGTTCATTGGTTGAACGCTAACAAATTCTTTTGCAGCGATTTGACCAAATACTTTTCTTACCAATGGTAAAGCAACTCCTGCCCACTGGCCACCGTTGTTTACTTGTGTTTGGCTAGAAAATGTACCTGAAGAAGCAGCTCCTCCACCTGTTTGTGAAGACTCTACTACTAATTGTTTAGCTTGGTTTTCAAGGATAATACCCATGTTATTTTTGTGGGCACCACCTAAACCTTCTAAAAGACCTGTTTTTTCCCATTTGCTAGATAATCTAGCTGCGTCAGACTGCATAGTTGAGTATGAGTTTGCGCTTTCTAATAGTGAATTTAAGCTCATTTTAATAATTTTTTAATGATTAATTTAATTTAATTTTTACAATAACCCAGCAAGTTTTCTCATTCTGTTATAAACATCATTAGACTCGATGATAGGTTGAACATTAGCTTTTGGTTCTAAACCACTAGCTTTTGATGCAGCACCTTTCTTTACTGATTCGTTAATTGTTGGAGTTGTTACAGTTGATGTAATTCCTTCGTTTAACGTTTCAAAGATAGTTTTTGCTTGATCAACACTTTTAGCTTTGTCAAATGCTTTTAACACTTTAACTTTCTTGCTTTCGTTTAAGTTTTTCGCTTTAAAGATTTTGTTAGTGTAAAGTAATTTAGCGTTAAGTAGGTTGACTTCGTTTAGTTCAGCTTTTAGCTCATTTACTGAGGCTAATGCTTCTCTTAATCTGTCTTCTTCAGCATCGATTTGTGGTTTGGATTCTTTTTCGAACTTACCGTCCTTTTTCTCCTTATCACCTTTTCTCATTACTGGATCAGACATTTCGTCTTCAGCTTCGTCTAATTCTACTTTTGCTTCTTTTACTTTTTCATCGTTTTTCTCTGAAGCTTCCATTTTTTCGTCGATTTCTACGTCTACGTCTACGTCCTCAACATCTTCAATGTCAATTGAGTCTTCAACTTCAACTTCGTCTTCTACGAATTCATCGCCCGGTTCAATTTCTCCGTCAGCGACCATGTCTTTAATGACATCCTCGATAAATCCTTTAAGGTCGTCTTCTGACATATCTTCAAGATCGATTTCTTCGTCGTCCATCTCGTCTTCCATGTCTTCTTTTTCGTCCTTTTTTCCATCTAAAAAGCCTTCTTCTTCAGCGTCAGTTCTAGCGTCTTCTTTAACGTCTTCCTTGCCGTCGTCCTTTTTTGCTTCGTCAATTTCTTCGGATTCTTCAAGTTCAGCTAATAGTTCGTCTAAGTTAACTTCGTCTTCTTTAACGACTTCGTCTTCTTTTTTCTTACCTTCAGCTGTTACTTCTTCAACTTCTTCTATTTCTTCTTTTTTAACATCTTCGTCATCCATTTCCTGCAATTTAGCAGATAATTGGTCTTTCAAAAATGGTGTAAAAGCTTCTTCTAGAGCAAGTTTGGCGTTTGCGATTGCTACTTCCTTAACGGATTTAGCGTCTGCAATGGCCTCTTTTAGCAAATCTCTGTTTGTTGCCATAATCCCAAAATTTTTGTTTGTGAAATACGATTATTAAGAATCGTAATAGAAATATAATTTATTCACACCATATAAGAGATGGTGTATTGCGGTTATACGTATATGAAAATATCTTAAAATTAAACTATAGGACAAGAACCTTTAGAACAAAGGATTTCATGTACTATACTATTAACTTTAGTATAATCATATTCGAAAGTTTGTTTACCTTCTTGTAAAACACCCATAAATGATCCTGGATTTGATGGTGTTGAAACAAAGTCCCAACATAGTAATTCAAAGTCATCTTGTACTTCCATTACTCCACCTCTTTGTTCTAATGAACCCATACCTCTAGATGATACACCTACTGTAACACCATTTTTAATAAGTTCAGTTAATATGTTTCCGGAAGGAGTAGGTAATATTTCTATTTTACCCATTACATTATCTCCATCCCAATTCCATTCAGTTATAATATGAGAAACATTTTGTAAATTTATAACTTGTGACTCTGGATGGTCTAATTCTCCCATTGAACGTCTTTCTTCAATAAGAGTTTGATATTTATCCATTTCTCTTTCCCACAATTCTTTAGAGTAATAACGTCCATTACCGTTTTTAACTTCGGCGGACGCTAATATCCCTTCAACAATTATATTACCATTTTCCTTACTAACATTTTCTGTTAGTTGAACGGGAGATGATTTTAGGGTGTGAGTTTCAATTAAGAGTTTTTTACCCATTTTTTTATTTATTTAGGCTATACGCACCTGTTGATTGTCCTACTTTTTTAGGATCACGCTCACCTGCAGGTCCTTGTGTTGGGTTATTTTTATCATTCCAGCTTTGAGCATCCATTTCATCTAAATCTTCAGCTTCATCTACTATTTCTGGTCTTTTATAAGCTTTACCACAAGATTTTTCATATACTTTTTCCATTCCAGCTTTTTTCTTTTCTAAAAGCTTAATTTCTCTTTGCATTTCTTTCATTTTAGACTTATCAATTAATTCTTTAAGATTTTCATCTTCATTAATTGAATTTACTCTATCATTTTTCTCATCAATGTGATTATGTAAAAATTCTAATTGAGCTTCCATTTTAACTATATCACTAGCTTTTCCTATTTCAGCTAATTTAGCATCAATTGATTCTTTTTTAGGTTTTTTAGCTTTTTTATCTTTACCAGCTTTTTTCATAGACTCTTCTTTGTCTCCATCTCCATCAATATCCATAAAATCTGGTTTAGCGCCTTCAGCATATAATGAATCATGATACTGAGCACCAGATTGTTGTTGCCACTCATCTTCAGCCATTATTTGTCTAATTGCATTACCTGATTGTGCTGCTAATGAATTTGGGTTTCCTGTAGTTACTACACCACCTAATCCTTCTTTAATAAGTTTTTTGTATAATTCTTCTTTAATTGCTTTCATATCTGTTGATCCTTCTTTAAGTTTATCGCTATAACCGCTTCCGCCGTATGTTTTACCTGAGTTTTCTTCTACTTTTTGTTCTGTATATCCTATACCTACACCAAATTGACCTTCTTTTACATAGTGTAATTGATCTTTAGCTAGGTTTTTAATTACTTTTTCTTGTGCTTCTTCTAATGATAATTCTGGGTTTTCTTTTATTTCATAGTAAACGCCATTCATCATTTCCTGAGCATTAACATTATTAATATTATCTTCTTTTGGAGAATAATCATAATTACGTTCTTCAACATTATCAACACCCTTAGCTACTTTTTTACCATCAGCTTTTACTGCTTCATCTTCTTTTTTAGTATTGATTTTTTCATCAATATCATTATCGATAATTGGTTTTAAAGCTTTAGCTTTTTCTTCATTAACAAATTGCTCATATTTATTTTCCCAAGCTTGTTTATTTGGGTTAAAATCTTCTGAGGTTAATTTTACTAAAGGTTGTAATGTAACTACACCACCTAATTCTTCATTTATAATGCTTTTATTCTTTAAAATAGTTTCAGCATCTTTAAAAGAAGTAATATTGCTAATTAAATTAGGATATTTATGCTTCGCTTCTTTTAAGAATAAATCTTTACGGCCATCGCCCTTTAAGATTTTAGTGTATTGTTCTTGTAATGTTTTCATTTTTATGATTTTAATAATGTTTCTATGTCTTTTAAAAAATCTTCAATTAAATCTGTAGGTGTTACAACAGCAAATGTGTCTGGTTGTTCTCTATATACTTTAATTGTTTCTATTTTTGCTTGACGTAGTTGTTTTTTAATATTATCTATTCTATCTTCTATGTTACTAAAAGCATTAATACGTTCTTCTTGGTATTTTGCAGCTTTATCGTCTTGCTCTGTTATTCTATATTTATACATATTAGAAAAGTTTTTTAACTTCAAGTCCTGAACCTTTTTGTACGTAAGTCCCATTTTTATTTTTAGGAACTAATTGATACTTAAATTGTTTTACATAAGCATTGTCTTTTACACCATCTTCACTAGCCGCTGGACCAGGTCCTAATGTAGCTCCAGGATCATTTTTTATTTCTTTAACTTTTTTCTTTTTTTTAGGTAATTTAAAAGCATAAGGTGTTAAATAAGCACCTGCTCCACCTGACATAGACATTTCTTCTACGTCTCCTTCATTCATAGTCATTCTTTTATAATCTTCTGGGTATTCTGTACGTAAATGAGTTCTGATTTTGTTTCTAGTTTGTTTTAATTCTTCATAAAACTCTCTAAACTTTTCGTCATCTTTTACTTTAGTATAAACACCTTTAGCTGACATAGTAGCATCAGTTACATCATCAAATAATTTATCAAAATTAGGTAATGTAGTTACTTTCCAAGATACTTGCCCACTTTCAGGATTAATATCATCAACAGCAAACCTAGTGTCACCATCTTTTGAATAAGTGATATCACCGATTTTGTAATTACCCTGTTTAGCTAAATTAGGAGCGGGAGCTTCTTTAAGCTTTAATTTGTACTTGGCCATTTGCTGTTTTTATTTCATTTACTAAATCATAGTATTGCAACAAATCAACTAAATTATTACTGTTTACTTTATCAGTTTTATTTAATTCAGTTAAAAATTTAGATATTTCGGTTATTTTAACCTTTGTAGCTTTATCCTTTATATTTTTAGATTCAGCACTTAATGTATTTTTTAACTCTGTTATTTTAATATTATAAAATTTTCTCAATCCAGGAGTAGAATCTACTGAATTAATAAATTCTTTTAATACTTGTTTTTGATCAGAAGTTAAAGTATCATACTTATCATTAAACCTTTCTAACATTATTTTCTGAGTAAGAATTCTAGTATCTTTGTCATATGTAGAATATTCTTCTAATACTAAATCTTTTCGTTCAGTTGATACTTTATCCTTAGTTAAAAACTCAATTAAAGTAATTTTATTATTTACTAATTGGTTAGTATCTGTGTCTTTATCGTTGCTTACACCTTCTATTAATGTATATAATGCTGCTAATTCTTTATAGTCTTTGATTTTTGCACCAAAGAATGTATTTAAATCATAATGATTTTTAATTTCATTAATTAGATTATACTTTTGACGTTTTAACCCAGATTTATTGAATTTAGCTGAATTATCAAGAGCCGTATTAATAAACATAGTTGCTCTAGATTCATTAATTACTTTAGATTTTAGTATCGATTCATACAGTTTGTATTCTCTACCTAACTCAGATTTAACAAAATACTTTTTTAATAAACCAATAGCAGGTGAATCATCACCCTTTAAAGTGTCTGCAGTAATTTGTCTAACTAGTAATTCGAAAAGAATACCTGTATTCTTATACTTTGAATGTTTTATTTTCATCAAAAATATATTTATTTATAAATATTAACCTTTTAGTTGAGATTCATCAAGTAATTTACTATCATCTTGATCTTGTTCAAATACCAACTGTTTTTTGTTCATTTTTCGGAACATTTCCTTATTTTTTAGGAATGTTACCTGAGCACTTTCAGATTCCCTAACACTAGGTCTTCCATCTCCATCATTTTTGTCTGTATCCTTCATACGTTTTACGCCTAATGGATCTTTGCCAAAATTATTAGATTGTTTACCTCTATTAGTAATTGAATCTACTGGACGACCTAATTTAGGATCATCTTTAGCATATCCGTCTGGTACATTTGCTGGGTCTGATTGTGTTCTACCTAAACCATATAATGATGCTAAATCATGAGGTGTACCATATGATTTACCTGTTGATACAGGATCATTACCTTCTGCTTTAATTTGTTCTAATCTAAATTTACGTTTAGCATCTTCTCTAGCTAAATCTCTATACTCATCATATTGGTCTTCACTAAAGTGATAGATATTATGATATATCCAATCAGATGGTACTAAACCTTGTTCTAACATTGTACCTGCTAATTCGGCTTTAGATTTTAATAATTCAATTCTTTCTTGATCATATATAATAGATGGTGTTGTCATTGATAATTCAAAATTTGTCAATGTTTCATCTGTATAACCTTGAGTATATAAATGTACTAAAGCTATTTTGTTTAGTTCTGATAGTAATATTCTTTGTATTCTATCTATCGTACGAGCAAATCTAATATCTTCGGCTGCTAATGTAGCTTTACCTTCTATATTTTCATCATACCCTAAAAACGCTTTTGGTATTTTAAGTGCTGCGAATAATTTTTCTCTTAAATATTCAACATCAGCAATACCATCATATTGTAATCCAGGTGTAGTATCAATTTTTGTTGATTGATCATTACCTCTAACTGGAATATAAAAATCTTCTAACATATTTTGCATGTTATATTTTTGATTATATTCACCTGTTTTTTCATCCATAAGTGGAGTACGTTTCATGTTTGAAATAGTTTTCTGCATAAATGCTTCTACTTCATTTGGAGGGATAGCTCCAACATTTACATAAAATACTCTTTTTTCTGGTGCACGAGCAATTCTATGAATTAACATCGCGTCTTCCATTAATGTATATTGTTTAAATAATTTTCTAGCTGGTTCAATATATGCTCTACCATAAGGAAGGTAATTAACATCACCAACCATTCTAAAGTGAGCCATTTCATAATTATCATATATAATAGCTCCTTTATCATCTGGACCTGCATCTAATTGTTGTCCTGGTACATTATAATACCCATAAGAACTACCTGCAAATCCATCAGGATTCCATTTATATTTTACTTCAGCAGGATTTTGTGGATTAGATCCTTCTATTCTTTCAATATGGTAAGCAGTGTAAGGTATTACATTATAAATACCGAATTTTTCTGCTATGTCTAATTTTAAGAAAAAATCACCATATTTACACATTTGTCTAACCCACATCCATAGGTTAAATTCTACGTTTAATACATCATAAAATAAATTATATAATAATTTTTGTATGTCTTCATTTGAGCTTCTAATTTGAAGCACCTCACCCATATCATTTTTTAATGTACATTCATCAGCTACAATATCTAAGGCAGAAGCGATAATTGCATCTTGATCCATTACATCATATTCTGAGTATAATTGTGTTCTTAAATATTGGTAATTTAAGTTAAATTGAGCCCCATATAAAGAGGTAGGCATAGTAGAGTATACTCTATTAAACCTATCTATTAATGAATTCGTTTCATATTCTCCACTGGATTGGATATGTCCCGAATCTATTGTTTTTATTTGATTACCTCCTACATTTCGTATTACTACATCTGTAGAAAATAATCTTCTTAATCTTGAAAATACGCCTTTTTCCGCCATATTAATATATAATTATTGTTATAAATATTAGTCTAATATCCAACTAATATCCTCTTTACCACCTGGTGTGTCTATTTGGTATGGATTTGGCACTTGACCGCTTCCTCCACCATAACTTCCCAGGTAGGGAGTTCTATTAACTGACATATTGTTTAATGTTTGTTTTGTTAAATCTATTCCTCGTTGTCTAAATTTTAATGCTGTATCTCTAACATACATTGCCATACTAAAAGCCATAACTAAATCATCATTGTATCCTGATTGTGCTTCTGGTCTTCCATTACGCCAAATAAATGTTTTCATTTCTTCTATCAATCTTTTTGATTGAATTGTTACTCCTTTATCACCAATATATTCTTGAAACTTACCTATTACCATAGGTCGTGTTCTAGAGGACATTGTAAAACCAGCTACCATTTTAG
>Ga0181412_1000746_pt1 | contig 13263 bp, 15 predicted proteins | sample 35SPOviralmetaG_FD_130113 | JGI IMG/M metagenome (GOLD analysis project Ga0181412, IMG submission 130113) | Marine viral communities from the oligotrophic San Pedro Time Series (SPOT) site, San Pedro Channel, CA, USA - 35 SPOT_SRF_2012-08-15 | ecosystem: Environmental > Aquatic > Marine > Strait... | reverse complement strand
GAGATTATAGTGATGTTTTTAATTTTTATCATAATCTGTGATACAACTCTACTAGTATTGCGTTTTCAAACGAATCTGATTCTATCTTTGCTAGTTGATTAGTTACAATTTGATCAACTGATTCAAAAATAACTTCGCCTCCAACGTCTTGTGCATGTTCTTCTTTTTTCTGTGGTATAAGAGCAAGATCTCTTATTTGATAATTTTGTGCAAAGTTTTCTTTAATGAAATTTGCTTCTTCATATGAAATATCTAAATCAACTTTTACTCTAATATATGAATTTGGTTCTAATACAGTTTCGGGATCTTCAAGTAACTTACTTAAATCAATCGATCTATACTTTGGTGCATCTTGCCATATTTTATATTCTGGTTGTTTGTCCCATTCGAGAAACATTGCACCTCTATCGTCATCCCATACATCTGCAAAGTTATGTGGGAAAGGATTACCAATATAAGATATATTTTTGTTGTGTTGTCTTTTATGAAAATGTCCTGTAAAAACATGACCAACATTTTTAAAATGATCACTTCTAATATTTCCTATGTCGGGCATTTCAACCATTGCATTCATTTTAAAGTGTGGCAATTCAAAATGACCAAACATATATTTGCATTTTACTTTTTGTACTTTTTTCCACTCGTCGCCAACCAGCCATGGTATAATAGCAACGTCATCTTGTATAATCCATTCATTAACAACTTTTACATTTGGAATTTCATCTGCAAAAACTACTGACGATATTTCACGTTTATCTCTATAAAATAAATCATGATTACCAACAATGAAATAAACCTTTTCAAATGCTTGACTTAATCTTTTTAAATTAGATATAGAGTAATTTAATGTCGATACATTAACTGACGATCTTTGATGATGCCAATCACCTAAAAATATACAAGTTTCAGATCCACGTTTTTTTGCTTCTTCGATAAACCAAGTAACAAAATTTTCACAATCAATATTGTGTTGTCGAGCATTGTTTTTCATGCCAAAGTGGATATCTGTAAAACAAGCCGCCTTGTTAAAAAATTGTGTCATATTTTACTTTTCTTCTTTTTGTGCTTTTTCTATTTTTTCCATTTCGTCTGAGTGTTTCATTTGCCTTGTCAACGATGGCATAGCACCTGCTTGTTCAAGCAAATCATCACGCAAGTTTTGATTTTTCTTTTCCATGTTTAACACTCTAGTAAATGAATTTGTAATTGTTGCTGTGTAGTAAGCAAATGGATTTTGTGATTTTGATTCATCAAATTGTAGTCCAATTTGTGATAATTGTAATAGTGCTTGTCCTTGCATCTCGTCATTATAAGTGTAACCACGCCAGTTAGCTCGTGTGCCATATCTGTGACAAAGTTTAATAAACATGTTTGCTAACTTTGGTGTAATTTTACCATGCTCTAAACTAAATTGGTTGTGTCCTGCATGATGACTTCTTCCAACTTCAAATGGTTCACTATTTTTGTTTAACTTATAATGTTTAAATGGTGGAAAGTTTAGTTTAACTTTTGTATCAGCTATTGTTTTTGGGTTTAATTTTCTTCCTGGTTCTTCTGGAATATGGTCGTATGTCATGATTCTAAAAACTAAATCAGTAACAGGAATAGTTAAATGATCAACTCGGTATTCATCATACTGTGATCTTTTTAATCCAAGTTCATCTACCTTTATTTGCAACATCCTATCAGCATGATTTTTACGTGCTTGTGATATTGATAATCTGTTAATTTTTGCAACATCAGTTAGTATGATGTCATAATTTCCGTATTCTGGCTTCTTATAATAACAAAAAGAGGTTTTACTCTTATGTATTTCAGCCAACATATCTTTGTTGTTTAAATAATTAATTCTTTTAGCCACACTATGATTCCTTATATACAGTTAATAATACATGATATATAATGTAAAGTCAAGCACATTTTATTAAGTATGTACATAATTATTTCAATAAATAATACTATAACTAGGAAAGATAATTATGCCAACAAAAGATTTTAGAGCTAAGATACATGGATTGACAGGATTTGCAAACTATCGATTATTCGGTAAAAAAAATGATTCTAACAATATTCTAGCACCATTGCATAAGACTGGTGGAATTTTATTTCCATATACACCAATGATCCAAGTACAACATGCTACAGTAAACTACGGACAATATGATCTTGCTCACACAAACTATGATTATATGGCATATCAAAGAACATCATCTCCTAGTGCAACAGTAACAGGTGTATTTGGTGCCCACACACAAGATGAAGCAGAATATATGATGGCCGTAATTCATTTTTTCAGAACAGTAACTAAATCAGCATTTGGTGGAATTGTTTCTGATCCATTTGATATACAAGATAGAGGAACTCCTCCACCTAAATTGGCCTTTAGTGCTTACGGTGATGCGATGTTTAATAAAACACCTATATACATTAGAACGGTTGCATTTGGTTTAGATCAAGATGTTGATTATGTTCCTGTTAGAAATGCATCATCAACAGGTAATGAAAACTACGGAACACTTAATAGACAGTTAGAAAATTCATATGTTCCTTTAGTATTAAATATTTTTGTTGATATTGTTGTTGCTCCTAATCCAAGCAAATTAAGAGACGAATTTAACTTAAATGATTTCCGTTCAGGAAAATTATTAGACAGAGGATATTATTAATGTATAGCAAAAATAGTCCTTACGCAAAAACATACGTGGTTGGTGATTATCTTGATATAATGTCTCCTAGGGCAGTAATACAAGATTCTAGCGATGAAACATACACTATAGAATCACAATACCATATGCGTCCAGATTTGTTAGCATATCAAAAATATGGTTCTTCTAAATACTGGTGGATGTTTGCTATAAGAAATAAAGATACACTGATTGATCCTATACAAGATTTCAAAACAGGAACTACTATTAAGATTCCAAAAATTGATAACTTAAGGTAATAAAGTGAGTTCATAATAAATGACAGACAGAATAATAAATTTAGGTAGTAATAGTTTTAGGTCTTTGGAATTATCTGAGTCCATGGGTCGCGACCTTGTTCTAGATCCATTTTCAGATTCAGATTTAAGCCTAGGTGGCCCAATAGAAATTCCACAAATGATCGGTGGGGGTTCTGCGGACCTTACTAAAATTGGCACTAGTAAAAATACAAAAAGTAACGAAGTTAGACCAAGTAGTAACAACACTGCGGTCACAAATAAAAACTCATCAAAAGATACAAAAAAAGTATATTCTGTACCAATTGGTCAATATAGTAGTGCAAGACTGCCAGGACAACGAGGAACGATCGAAGCCGGCAATGAAATGAATGCATTAGATGTTATATCAGAAATGAATTATATGAATAACGGATATAAAACAGCTGATGGATCAGAAGTACCAGATGTTACAACAGGTAGTACAGAAACAGGTGCGGCATACGAAAACTATAACGATAAAGCAACAACTGAGTCTACAAACGAAGCCGTAGGAAATACAACATCATATACAAAAACTGAATTAACAAAAGATCAAAAAGATGCCATAGGCGGATATGGAGAATATAAAACCGAACCAACAAAAAATAAAACAGTATACAAAGACGTTGGTGGCGATGCATCTGTAGCCGAAGAAATTTATCAAAAAAATCAAAAGCCAGAAGATTATTATCATACACATTTTTTTAGAAACAATTTACTAGATTATGATGGTCCTACATATAATTTTGAGCTTGTCATGTTAACTGAAGAAGATGCCAAAGGAGCTCAAAAATGGATTAGAGATGGAAACTTTGAAAAGAAAAGTTTTAGTAACTGGACACCTAAGAATGATACAGTAACAATAGCACAAACAGCCTCAACTGTTTTAAATATTAATTCAGTTGAAATTAAAGCAACTGCAGGTCCAATTGACAACGGAAAAAGATTAACTGGTGCAGTAGATTTTACTATGACACTAGCACAGCCGTTAAATGCTTCATTTACAGACATTATAGTAAACAGTGCAGTTGAACTTGGTATACCGGATGGTTTCAAGGCTTCCTTTATGTTAAAATTAAAGTTCCTTGGAAGAGATCCCGACACAGGATTGAATATAAATCCTATACCAGATAGTGAAAGACAATTTCTAATTGAGATTGTGGCTGTCGAAGCTACTGTAGATTCAAATGGTGCACAATATATTGTACAAGCGGCACGTGCCGGAGATAAAGGCATACGATCAGATCATTATCAAACAGATAGACCCATACAGTTAAACAATTTAAAAACAGTAAGCGATTTAGTTAATAATGTACAAGAAGTTTTAAACTTAAACGAGCTAGATAAATTAGCAATTGAAAAAGGTGTATTAGATGAATACTACATACATCTAGATAAAGATGCAAAAGAATTTATTGGTGAAGCAGATATATTAGACACTGACGCTCTAACAAGACCAACAACTAATCAAAACGATGAAGTGAAATCTAAAGCAAATCCTCATGTAGATTATGATCCAAACTTAAAAATGTTTAGAATACCACAAGGAACAACTATCGATAGAATATTAGAATTCGGCCTATCACATTGTAAAAAATTACAAAAAATGGCAAAAGGTTTAGATGAAGCCGCTGATGCTGACTCTACAGATTCTGCAGATGTTACAAGATATGTAAAACACATATATCATATCAAAGTAGACACAGTTAATATTGTTTGGGATATGTTAAGAAACGATTATGCTAGAGAATATCATTATACAATATCGATGTTTCCAACTATACGACCTGAAGTATCTCCGGGTACCTGGAAAAATTCTCCAGAAGTTGCTCAAGAAAAAATTGCCGCGTTACTTAAAGGAAACTTAAACGAAAAAAGCGAAGGTCGTGGATACAAAGCAATGACTAAAAGATACGATTATCTATTCACTGGTTTAAATGATAAAGTATTAAGATTTGATATAAAATATAACAACCACTTTTTCTTTGCATTACACAGTTATAGAAGTGTGTTTGCTGGTTTAGATGAAACAACAAAAGCAAAAATTAATAAATCTGCATCATCACTAATAAAATATAAAGAAGCACAAACAGAATTAAGAAACAAATGGCAGTCATATCTTAAAAAGAAATCAGAAACTTTTACAACTGAAGAAGCAAATGCAGACTCAGAATTTAAAGACTTCCTTTCATCAAGACAAAAACTTATTGATGCATACGTTGAAGGAGTCGACGATGGAACATTTGAAGGTGACTCATCAATAGCTAAAGATTTACAAAAAGTAGGAGACGAAACTTACCTTGGCGAAACTGGTAATGCAACTAGAAAAAGTTTATCAGATAAGCAAAATTCTAAAGAATATGCATCAAATGATGCTAACCAAGGTGACATCACAAAAAGAATGTGGGGAGAATTATTAAGTAGAAATAAAATTAGGCAAGACATTGACAAATTAGAAAAACCATTTCAAATTATGTGGGGGTCTGCACCAGATTCGTTTAGGAATAGATTCAACGCAGATGACGAGACACCCGGTAAAGGCGGATTTGATTCTGTTTTAGAAGCCGCACTATCTGATTACTCAGCTGATATGGTACATATGGATATGGACATTAGAGGTGATTTATATTGGTTAGAAGGCGAAAGAGAACCAGGGTTCAGAACTGCTAGTTATTATGATGGTGAAAACTATCTTTTATTTAGAGCAATAACAAGTGCCGGAGAACCTGATCTATATACTGGTTTTACAACACCAGGTGATGCAGAATCAGAACAAATGTTGAACGGAGTCTATGCTGTTATAGAAATAACAAGTAGATTTGAAGGTGGTCAGTTTGTACAAAATATCAAAGGTGTAAAAGAAGCATTCATTACAGACATAAGTAAGTTAACATCATTCGCAGAAAGGTAATAAAAAATGGCAATACATAAATCAATAACAGTATCAGGATTAAGAAATCCAACCACAGATATGCAAAAGAAAATGGGTGCTGTTTATACCTATTCTGGAATTTATGAAGCAGTAATTGTCAGTTCATCAGATATACAAAAAAATGGTAGACTCAAAGTTAGACTAGTTGACAGCAGTGTTAACTCTAATTTTATACCAGACAAAGGAACAGGTGGCGAAGAATTTTTAGATATAACAGTACAATGGAGTTCACCATTTGCTGGAGCAACTAATGTTGAAAATACTATAGCAACTGGCGAAGGTGTCGGTGATGAAAAAGATCCAGATAAAGCATTTGGAGGAACACAAAAAAGTTACGGTATGTGGATGATTCCACCCGATATCGGAAACAAAGTATTGGTAATGTTTGTTAACGGAGACCTTGCAAGAGGTTTTGTTATTGGTTGTTTATACCAAAGTTTAATGAATCATATGGTTCCTGGTATTGCAAGATCAAAAACATTTACAGAAGATGAATCACAAACTTTGGAAGTTCCTGTAGCAGAATACAATAAAGCATCTGATGAAGCAAACAGCATTGACTGGAAAACTGTAAGAGAAAATGAAGGTCAAACACCAACCGACAATGTAAGAAGACCAACACACTCAGATCATTTTAATGGACTAAAAGAACAAGGATTAGAACAAGACAAAACAAGAGGATTATCAAGTTCGTCAGCAAGAAGAGAATCACCATCACAGGTATTTGGTATACTAACTCCAGATGGTAATCAATTTGTTATGGACGATGGAGATCAAAAATTAATTAGATTAAGAACAAAATCCGGAGCTCAAATATTATTAGACGAAACAAATGGTAATGTTTACCTTATCAATAAAAAAGGTACTGGTTGGGTCGAAATGGATGATGCTGGTAAAATAGATGTTTGGGCAAATGATTCTATTAGCATACGTTCACACAAAGACGTTAACATAAGAGCAGATAGAGATTTAAATATAGAATCCGGCAGAGATATTAATATTAGGACTACACAAACAACTGCAACCGGACAACCGACAGATACAACTTCTATTTTACCGGGTGTTAATGGTGCATTTAATTTGGATGTGGCAGGAGCATTAAACATTAAAACTGTTGACGCAACAACAATAACTTCAGGAAAAGAATTCCATTTACAATCAACATCAACATCATTGACTGCAACAGAAGGTGATACAAATATATTAACATCAGCAGGAAATCATGTAGAAAGTACGCCAGCAGGAGTCATACATATGAACGGACCTGCGGCCGCAAGTGCAATACCATATGGTGGATTAACTGCTAAGGTTGATGATGATGGAAATTTATTTTTTACAAATACTCTTTATACGAGAGATACTACAACTGGAAATAGAAATACTGAAAAAGTTTCAACTATTCTAACAAGGTTCCCTGCTAGAGAACCTTTTGCTAGAGAAGAATTTATTAAAAGTTAATTACCAACCAACACCAACAGGTGTTAGCATATACTGACCTTTATTATTAGTTACTTGCATACCATTTTCTATCTTGACTTTAGGATCTTTCATAAGTTCCCATTTTCCAGATGCTGTTCTACAAGCAATACCTTTGCTTTGTTCCATTCTTGCACCAATTTGTACTTCTTGGATAAATGAACGACAAGGTATTTGTCCGTTTTCAATATAATATGTATCAGTTACCATAACACCACCTTTATGACCAGTATTTGGATTTGACCACTTTACTACTTGACCATCTTTACCATGTTCTAGTACTTGGTAGGCCGCTTTTTCATGTTGTACTGTTTCATAATGATCTAATTTTGATCCTACATTTGATCCCCATTGTGATCCAATTATAACACCTAAAATAGTTGCGACGTCTTTTCCACTACCACTACCAAACTGATTACCAATTATACCACCGATAACTCCGCCACCTAATGTGTATTTGTCTTTATTAGATACAGTTTGACCAGTTGTTGCTGTACAGTTTGTTAAGAAGACTGCTAATGTTCCTATTGCTAATGTTTTTAAAAGATTTGATTTCATCATTTTCTCCTTATTTGATTGTACACATAGTAAGAACTTGAAGTTTAAACTCTTGTCCAAATTCATCTGCTTGTGCTTCTGAAGTTGCTTGTGGATAATCATATGCTCCAATTATAATTCCTTCTAAATCTGGAGCCTTTGCGAGTAATGTATCTTTCTTAACACCGTGTTGTCTTAAGTCCATTACTTTAACAGCCAAGTTTGCATATTCTTCACATGAAACTTTTGCGTTGGCTGTATTGCTAATGCTTGTAAGCATAAATGTTGCTAATAATATTGCTAATAATTTATTCATTGTTTTCTCCATTGCTAGAGCCCCTTGCGGGGCTCTTTCATGAATTTATGCTACGTTAGCCTTTAAAGAAGTTTTGTATTCTTCTTTTGTCATTGGCATTTCAAGTTTGATAAACTCTACTTTGCTAGTTTCGTCAACTGGCTTATAACCATTGTTAACCAAAACTTGTGCTCTGTTATCCGGCTTGTTAGTAAATCTCATTACTTTTTTACCGTCAGCTCTAAGAGCTTCTAATACATACGTATATTTTGTGTTTATATCAGCCATGTCAATCATCTCCTGTTTATTGTTATTATTGTTTTTGTGTTTAACATAGTATTAATATAACACAGAATAGGATATTGTCAACCTCTTTTTGGCCATAAAAAAAGCCAGTAAAATCAAGGACTTTAGGCCTCTTCAAACAACGTATTAATTGGATTCTTTGAAATATTTGCCCAACTTGAATGATCTTTGTGTATAAAAAATCTATCCATTTTACCTTTTACAGGCATATCTCTTCCTTGCCTTTGTTGTACCCATTCCATTGGCATGATTTTTCCATCTGACAAGGTCATTTTAAAATCTAAATCGTTAAAGAATTTTAATATTTCGTGTACGGTATGACCAAATCTATGTGGTTGCCCATATACCATTTCTACTTGTACAATTGGTTTCCATTTTTTAATTGTTTCAATAGCACCCAACATTACATCATATTCAAATCCTTCTACGTCTATTTTGATTATATCAACATTCTGAAAATTATAAGAATCTAATGTTTTAATTTTTACTGGTATTTTTTCATATTCAACTTTATTATGCTTTGCTGTACGATCTATCCAAACTTTACCAGTCCATCTTTTTCTATCTATATTGTTAATGTGATTATGGCCAGCATTATCGGGTCTCACAATAATTTCTGTGTCTTTGTTTTCCGTACCTAACCCAATATTATAAGTATGTATTTGTCCGTTGACAGTCATTGGAGCCCATCCTTGATTCAGTTTATACCAACCTTTTGAAAAATCATTTGTAGTTTGTTTTTTAGCATAATCGATATTTCTTATAGCCATATCATATGTTTGTGGTGTTGGTTCAAACCCATGTACATTATCTGCCCATGTGGCATATTCTATAGTATTCATAGCAATATTCATACCAACATCAATTACAGTACGAGCATTAGGTACTAGATCTCTCAATCTTTTTAAATTTGCACCTTGATAAGGGCCTGCTCCTTTGATTCTTTGTTGATAAAAGGAATCGTTTTTATATATCCAATACTTTCTTCCAACAGTGTTAGAAACTTGATCTTCTTCATAAACTTTATAATTCATAATGTGTAGTGTTCTCCATGGTAGGTATATTTTTATTATTATTTATATCTATCATTAATTATAGCAAAAATAAAAATAAATATCAACCATAAAAAAGCCCCGACAAGCGGGGCTTTAGTTTTTAAAGTAAATTGCTTAATTAAGCAACTTTTCTTTGCATAATACGATATTTTACCGCACTTCTTTTGGTATCTCTTGTAACAAATCTTAGTGATCTGATATCAAAACCGTCTTGTCTCAACTCACAAATTCTTGCAGTTGGTTTCATGATTTTGTATCTAGATACTAAAGACTTATTAGTTACAGTTGAACCTGTACCCCAATAGTACTGTAGGATTCTCTGTTTTTGAGTTCCTAGTTTGTACTGTGAAGCACCTTTTACTTTTACATTTTGTAAACCCATCTTTTTCTCCAGTTCTAACAAGTTAAGTTATGTTTATTATAATATTACAAAAAACTGATCTTGTCAACCTTTTTTGTTTAAATAAGATAATACAAGGTTTTTTGCTCGACTTTGGCCAGTTAAAGAAAGATGATTTGGCACATCTTCGCCTTGACATTCTAAAATTCCATTTAATTTTTCAGGACCATCGTGAATTATTTCTGGTTGTTGAAATATTTTCCAGTCATTATGGATATAATATTCAAATGAGTTTGTAAAAATCATAAATGGTTTTCCAGTTTGTTTTAGTTTCCAATATATTGCTTCTGTGATTATAAAAGAATTTAATATCTCTACATCTTCATTATAATACTTTGCAATATACTCTCTCGTTTCTTGTGGTGCACTATTATTAACAATGTCTGTTCTTCCGTGTATAAACTTACTTTCTAAATCCCAGCCATCCGATTCTTGCCAAGCAATGTTAATACGTGTTGGCGATGTTAAAAACACTAAACATTTATCAAACCCATTTTCGATGGCTTGTTGGACTTGCGTATATATTTTTAAATTTGTTGATCCAGGACGGGCATATACATCAGGTTGATACCCTAAATTATATTGCCACAATTGTTTATTTGCAAATACTTCTTTATTTGAATAATTAGCACTATTAAAATCACTTGCCCAACTGCACCCACATAGTGCTAATTTTAATTTTATAGTCGACATTATTTTGATTCCTTAAGAACATCTGCCATTCTATGATTTTCTTGTGCGTGTCCTCTTTCGTCTTCTCTTACAGCAACTACAACATCTCTAAGTTTTGCACCCTCTCTTAATCCATAATAAGTTTTTGCAATATCTGGTGCATCTATATTTTGTATTTTTCCTAAATCGATTGCTTTGAGATAAGAAGTGTAACTTATTACTGCTTGTTCTTCAAAATAACCAACCATTCTGTGTGCAACTTTTGGAAAAAAAATATAAAGTAACATATAGAAATGCCAAAACAAAAACTGTGCAGTGATAATCATCCAACGTTCAAACCAATTTGGTTTTGCTATTTCGATGAATATCATAAGGTGCATCCGTTCGTTTTCTGCTTCTGCTAATAAAGTTTTTATCCAACCCCTGTCATCAGGTTTCATTTTACGTAGACTTCTTAAATGACTCCACATACCTGCAACCATACCAGGCACACCAGCAACTGTTTCTAGCACAACTGCTCTGTGTCCATAACGTTTAGCAAAAAAAGTATCTGCTATCCAACGTAAACGCATTGTAAAAAACAATGCACACTTATCGCCAAAATCTTGAGGTCGTTTATGCTTCATTAAATTAATCCTTCTGACCATCCTCTGTTTGGAAGGTCATCGAGATCTGATCTTCCATATTTTAACCTATCAACATGTCTTTGTTGATGTACACACAATCTTCTATATTCTGCTAAATCTTCTACTTCAGAAATTAATTTTAAGGGACACGGATCGGCCAATAGTTCATCTAAATGTTTTAATGCACATAATCTAGTAGCATATTCAATAATATCTTTTTTTGTTATTCCTTCTTTTAAACATATTAATAAGAGCTGTTCTCGATATTTGTCAACTAATTCTGATAATAATCTAGCCCGATATGGATCAGGATATGGTGGTCGATCTTTTGTCATTGTTGTTCTCCTTGTATTCTTGTGATCCTGGATTTGCACCCTGTGGATCCAAAACCCAACCTTCCTCTTTAGCACGTTTTTCTAATTCTTTCTTCATTGTGTTACCTTTAGTTGAATCTCCGTCTACAATATTTTGTAGTTGTTTTAAATCTGTCATAGGTATTGTTTCATACCAATCAACAATATTTTTTGGAAATGTTTTTGCAAATGATTTATTTCTTCTAACATCATACTGTGCATGAAATGATTTAAAATCTCTTTCTCTTGATTCAATTGAAGAAGTAAACTGGTGTCCAACTTGTACTTCACGTAAGTAACTAATCAAACGTTCTACTCCTTGTTCTTCCATATCAAAAAATAATTCATGTGGTTTACCCACTTTATACAACCAATATTCTAAATCATCTGCGAGTTTTTTCTTGATGTCTTGTGGCAATGTTACTGCTGATTGAAAACTAGGAAAACGTAATATGTTAAAACTCATTGCAGGAGCAAACTGTCCATACTGTTCTTTTAACTTAATCATTTCGTCCATAAAGTCAGTGATTGAAAACAAGCACAATGCATTAATGGTCATCATCATGTGTAGTTCACGCACATTACCTTCGTTCATCATTTTGTGTATGTTGCTTAACCATGTATCCCATATCAATCCATCACGTATATATTCTGCATGAGCACCAAAAGATTCATTTGATGTATATAAGTCAAACTCTTTAAATGCATGACTTTCACGTGCCAATCTATCTATTAGTTCAGGCTTTGCACCCAAGTTAGAATTTACTGCCAATCTTACATCACAATCTTTATTGCCTTGCCACCATTCTAGCAAACGCCAAAAGTCTTGTGACATGGTTGCTTCTCCGCCTGTTACTCTTAATTCTTGTAGTGTGTGCTGTAAGTCTGATTCCCACCATTTAAAGAACGCTTCAACATATGGATTACCATCATTTCTTTTTCCATATGGCATAGCCCATTTACCATCTTGTTGAAATGCTCTTGCACCATCTGATACTAAATTTTGATATGCACCGTTCTTCTTAACATCATTTTGCCATGTTGTTGAGAACGAAGCATTACAATATGAACATGCATAGTTACAGTTGGCATCAAATGCAATCTCTAATGTTTTTAAATTAACATCATCGTTCCAATGTGTTTTACTTGCTTCTGCCAGTTGATCTTCTGTGTATATGACACTTTTGTAAACTCTATCCGAAACGTTTTGTGGGCCTATATCTTCAACTTTCCAACAGTATTCACACTCTTTAGGACGTTCTCCATCAAGCATTTGTTTACGCACCATTTTTTTATATTTGGTATTGTGTATGGCTTTTGGATTTGCTAATACTTCTTCTACAGGTATCTTATGTGCAGGCGGGTGATGACAACTTGCTGTTGTGCCACTGTTGAGCCATATAGTAGCATTGTACCATTTAGCACCACAAAATGATGGTGATATCGGGTTGATTACTCTATCCCTATATTCTTGATATGTTTCTGTTTTTCTTTTTTTCGTCATTTATACTATTTACACATGTTGTAGAAGTCTTCAAGTTCAGGAAAAGTTTTGCGAAAATCTTTGTTTCTTCTTCGATCATATTCATCAACATACGACACGAAATCTTTTCTTACTTGTTGTATATTTAATCTTTCTTGAGGATTTG
>Ga0181412_1000741_pt1 | contig 13315 bp, 7 predicted proteins | sample 35SPOviralmetaG_FD_130113 | JGI IMG/M metagenome (GOLD analysis project Ga0181412, IMG submission 130113) | Marine viral communities from the oligotrophic San Pedro Time Series (SPOT) site, San Pedro Channel, CA, USA - 35 SPOT_SRF_2012-08-15 | ecosystem: Environmental > Aquatic > Marine > Strait... | reverse complement strand
GTGAACGTGTGCCACTATCACCGTCGGGTTATGCATACATACGGAATGTTTATGCAGTCGACCAGATTTTTTTCGCTCGCTCACTTCGTTCGCTCGCCCCCTGCATCTCTACTGCCTAGGTGTTTCAGCAACCACTCGCTGTGCTCCTTCAGCTGAAACTTTGTAGGGGTATCCCCCTCTAGATGGCTTCCCTTTACAAGCCGGGTACGGGTGCCCAACAGTCTTACTCAGAAGAGGAAGCCGCCCCCAGGCGGCTACTGCAATATCCACCCCCCCATGCCCTACTGCCAGAATCCTCGACCGGGGGTATGCCGAGGCTACCCACCCCCTTATATCTTTATTATCTGTGTGGGGGATGTGTGGTTTTGTTGTATCTGTTTTGGTGGTGGGTTGTTGCATGGAGGTTTATGTCCCCCATCAGGGTGCCGCTGTTCCTGATTCCCGCTCGTTGTCGTGGAGCTTCACGTTATTGCTGTGTTTTTCGCCGTCGCCGGTTCGTGCTTCTCTCGTCTTCCTGCCCGCAGAGAGTTCTTATGGGTTCGTTTGGGGGCATGAGAGATCGACCACGTTTCCGTGGGTTGCGTCCCGCACCGTGCAAGTGGTGTACGACCTGAGCGGCCTGCGTGGGCCGGTGGCTAGATTGTATCACTGCATTCGGGGCATGGGTGTGCGTATGTGCGGCCTTTGTCATCTGTATTTATGATGTGGCGTGTGCCTTCGCATCTGTCGCAGTGATGGGTGGGTTGGTCGTATTGGCGGGCTGGTTCTGTGGCTGGTGTGGGTAGGTCGTTGTCGTAGGAGCCTGCGTTGAGCCAGGAGGCCGGGTAGGGGATGTATTGGTTGTCTCTGGAGAGCGGTGTTTCTGATGTGGCGAGCTGTTTACGGGTTGCTTCGATGATTTGTTCTGGGTCAACAATTTTGGTGTGCCGGTTCCATGCTTTCATGGCTTGCTGTTTGTTGACCTTCTTCGGGTAGATGGTCCACCATTGTTTGAACGCTTCACCGTCAGGTGAGCGTAATAGTTTGGGTTCTTGGGTTGTATTGGGTTTGGGTGCAGTGGTTGCACCCCTGGGTGTCGTAGATTGCACCCCTGGATGCACAGATTGCACCCCTGGCCGTGTTTCGTACACGATATCCACAGGCGGGAACATGAATCTGTAGGTTGCTGGCTGGTGTTGGTTCGCTGGCCGTGTTTCGACGATGAACAGGTCGTCGCATAGCTGGTCTATCGCTTTTTGTGTTGTGCGTCTGGAGGTCCGTGTTTTCGCTGCAAGGTTGTCGGTTGCCATCCAGAACTGGTTGTTGTTTTGGTCTGACACTGTGTCTGCGATTGCGAGGTGGATGGTGAATGTGGCTCCGTTGTACGGCGAATGCCTGTAGACGTAGCCGACCGCTTCTGCGCTCATGCTTTACCTTTCTTTTGTTCCCACTTTGCACCTTATCACCGTTTTAGTGATATCATCGTGACCGTACAGCTTTTTACCTTTCGCTGTACACACCCAAATGGATATGCGGGTCGAGCGGGCCCTCCCCACCCTCGGGGCCTGCTCCCCGTGTATCATGTGTCTGATGGCAGGAACAGACCAGTCCGGTAGACGTAACGTACCCGCTGAAGACAAAGCCCGATTCTGGCAGGCACGCGCAGCAGGTATCTCCATTAAGGAGTCATGCAAGATTGCTGGTATCCATTACAACACTGGACAGAAATGGGATGCGAAACGACGCAAAATTGAGGCTGACCAGGCAGCTGCCGATCTTGATGTCAAGAAAGCTGGTGCTAACTCTGGTCGGGAACGCCGAGAGCTACGAGCTGTCATCGATGAAGCAGGTGACCTCCCACCAGTCATCCCTTATGAGCGTCTAAACGAACGAGCAAAACGTGGATGGGACGACTTCGACTACTTCCGGCGTGTTTATCTGGGTCGCGTGCCGTCGCCGTGGCAGGTCGATGCCGCATACAAGATCGTGCAACACCTCGAGTCCGAAGAGAAAGAGTTTTTGGTGTTGAACTGTCCTCCGGGCGCAGGAAAATCTACCCTTTTTCACGACGTAGCAGTCTGGTGCATAGTACGAAATCGTGCGATTCGAGTCCTTATCGGCTCGATATCGCAAACACTTGCCAAAATGTACTCTCGGCGTATCCGTGAAACTCTCGAGCGGCCAACAGCACTCGTTGTAGACCCAGAACAAGTCAAAAAAGGGTTAGCTGTCGACGCTGAGGGTTGTTTGGCGCAGGATTACGGACGTTTCAAACCTCTTGCTTCTGGTTCGCTGTGGCGCGCAGAAGAATTTGTGGTCGAACAGTACATTCCGGGCGGTCTGGACAACAAAGAACCGACAGTTTCCGCATACGGTATCGATTCAGAGTTCATCGGTCACCGTGCCGACTTGTGCCTGTTTGACGACGTAGCGTCACCCGAGAACGCTAAAGAATCTGTCGCCCGTGACCGTCTGCTGGAACGCTGGGACTCAATGGCAGAAGCACGTTGCGATCCTGGTGGCCTTGTCAACGTGATCGGGCAGCGGCTCGGCCCAGGCGACCTGTACAAACACTGCCTTGACAAAGTGACGTACGACGACATTGAAGAAGATGACGGCGAGGACGCTACCGCAGAAGACGCAATGGTCGACCCAGTCAAAATTCCTAAATACCATCACCTGATCTACAAGGCATATTACGAAGAGCTTGACACCGGTAAACCGTCACGCCGCAAAGATGCACTTGCATGGCCTGAAGGACCGTTGCTTGACCCGATCCGTTTACCGTGGAAAGACCTGTCGTTTGTTCGCTACAACCAGCCACAAAAGTTCCGGGTCGTGTACCAGCAAGAAGACATCGACTTGGATTATCAGCTTGTCGAGCGACCACAAATTATCGGCGGTATCGCATCCGACGGTGTCGACTATCCGGGCTGCATCGACCGGGACCGTTTCCCAGGAAACATTACCCGTGGACTCAAACCACCGTGGGTATCAATCATTTCGGTTGACCCATCACCAGCAAACTTTTGGGGAGTAATTTGGACGATTCATCAGCCCGATCTTGGTTTGTATCACGTTGTAGACATCGAGCGCACCAAACTCACAGCAGAAGACCTGCTCGGTTACGATATGTCCACTGGCCGATATACCGGGATTCTTGACGACTGGTGTGACCGTGCAGAAGACATGGGTTACCCGGTATCACACATTGTCGTCGAAATTAATGCTGCTCAACGCTTCCTGTTGGCACACGATTTTGTGCGACGCTGGCAGGCATTACGACAAGTTCTCGTTGTCCCACACACTACGTCCCGCAACAAAATGGATCAAAACCTTGGTTTAGAGGCGCTAATACCTCCCGTTGTGCGTTCTGGTTCGCTGCGTCTGCCGTCTATGTCAAACAACTGGAAAACGTTAGCGTTAGTGCAAGAGCTCGAGACTTGGACTCGAGACAAAAAGAAAGGCACTGACTTGGCGATGGCGTTGTGGTTCATGTTGTTGCACGCACCTAAGTTGACCGAACCGAAACTGCCTCCTCGCATGTGGCGACCGTCGTTTTTAGTCAATTCGTAATGGAGTGCGACAACTGTGGAAAAGAGTTTGATCCGGTCGCGACCCGTTGGAGATGTCCACACTGTGGTTTGAAGCACCACTGCTGCGGATAATGGTATCCTTACGGCAGGAATGTCAACTATCTTGGAGTGCTCGTGAGGACTATCGAAGAAATTGTTGCGATGTACAATCATCGCCGTCGCATACTTGGCCCCGTACACGACCAAATGTTGAAGGTGCGTGAACTCGCTAAGGGTGATGTCATTGTACCGCTCAACGAGTTAGATCAGAACGCTAAAGCTTCTGTAGCTAACTTGCTGTCTGTCGGTTTAGATCAAATGTCGATGCGTGTCGCGTCAACAATGCCGAATCCGTACTTTCCTCCGATGAAGGAAGGTTCACAGCGTTCTAAAGAACTCGCTTCACTGCGACACAAAGCAATGTTGTCGATGTGGGACCAAAACCGTATGAACATGAAACTACGGCGACGAGCCCGTCACCTTCTCGGCTACTCAATGTCACCAATTGTCGTCAAGCCAGATTTCCGTCACAACACAGCAAAGTGGCATTTGCGTAACCCGCTCGACACCTACGCTGCACCGAACGAAGACCCAGACAACCCTGTACCAGAAAACGTAATCTTTAGGTACAACAAACCGTACTCATGGCTTATCCACAACTACGGCCCGCAGGTTGATGGCCGACTGCGTGTCGGTCGCCCCGAACCAGACACCCAATTTACGTTGCTCGAGTATGTGTGCGCCAACGAAATTGTTGTCGGTGTGTTGGGCGCAGAAGACGACCCCAACCTCAACTACATTGAGCGCGCAGGAATGGAAGTGCTCGAGCTGGAGCGCATCCCGAACCGTGCCGACTGCCCACTCGTTGTCATCCCGCAACGCATCACACTCGACACCCCACGAGGACAGTTCGACGACATGCTCGGAATGTTCTATACCCGTGCCCGTCTGCAAGCGTTGACAGAAATCGCCATCGAGCGAGGCATCTTCCCAGACGAGTATTTGGTTGCCCGCCCAGGCGAAAACCCAGAAATCATTGCGCTAGCTGACGGCAAGCGCGGCGAACTCGGCATCATCAAGGGCGGCGACCTACAAATCCAGCAGGTCAACCCTGGTTACAAGACTGACACAGCTCTTGACCGCATCGAACGTCAGGAACGTTTGGAGGGTGCTATCCCCGCAGAGTTTGGTGGCGAGTCTGGCACCAACATTCGTACTGGTCGTCGTGGCGAAAACGTGCTGTCCGCAGTGGTCGACTTCCGGGTGCAAGAAGCACAAGACCTGTTCGCTTCATCGCTGCTGGAAGAAGACAAGGTTGCTATCGCAATCGAAAAAGCGTATTTCGGTTCGCAACCCAAATCGTTCTTTATGCCGGGACGAGCACAATCCGGCAAAGTTGATTACACCCCGAACAAAATTTGGGAAACAGACTTCCACTACGTTTCGTACTCAGCTAGCGGCTCTGACGTAAACAACCTGATTGTTGGCCTCGGTCAACGCATGGGCACCGGCATGATGTCAAAAGAATCTGCCCGTGAAGCCGACCCGCTGATTGGCGACCCAGAGCTAGAGCATGACCGCATCACCTCCGAAGGTATCGAGGCAGCGTTGCTTGCATCTATCCAGCAACAGGCTGCGAACCCCGAAGGCCCATATCAGCCTGCCGACCTTGCGTCATTGACTAAGAAAGTTATGGTCGAAAAGAAGTCGCTGTTTGATGCTGTCAGCGAGGTTGATGAGGAAGCCCGTGAACGTCAAGCACAAGAAGTACCACCTGACGCACCCGAAGCAATGCCAGGACTGGCTGCTCCAGGAATGGGTGCTGAGGCACCAATGGCACCACCGCAAGGACAAGAACCATCTCTTAACGCTCTTCTCGCACAGCTCGGAGGCTAATCATGGCTGAAGCCGAATTCACTGGGCAGACGTACGGACAGGCTACGCAACAGGCACAAGCTCAACGGGCTGTGCCTACTGGCTCACCTCCTACCGAAGTCCAAGCACAAAAAATGTCTGCACCTGTCACAGGTTTGACTGCACCGACGGAACGACCTGACGAACCAATTAGTGCAGGTTCGCCGTTTGGCCCTGGCCCAAACCGTGTGTCAAATCAGCCACGCAAACTGTCCAGCGTTGACGAAGTAGAAGACCAGCTAGCTGTGCTGTACGAGCTGTACCCTAACGAAGGTCTTGGGTTGCTGTTGTCTCGTTTGCGGGAGCGTCGCCGGTGAGTGACCCTCGTGATATGTCCGTTGAGGACGAAACAAAGTTGTATGCCGAACTTGCTGCCTCCGAGAATCGCCGTAATACTTATCGGAGTACAGCAACACCTGATCTTGCTGAAACCATTGATCGGGTAGTTCGTAACGCACCGAACGTTGACCCAGGGCTCGCACTGTCTGTGGGCCGTGGCATTGTCAATGGGCAGGTCGATTACGACGATGGCGTAGACCTTGCGATAGGCGCAACCAAAGCTCAGATCGAAACAACGTTGCCAGAACCTGAGGAATCTGGTCGAGGATGGTTCGGTCGGATTGCTGACGGAGCGCAAGAAACTTTGAAAAGTGGTGTGAAGTGGGGCATTGCAGGACTTGAGTTCGTCCCACAAGTCGTCACCAACGTTGCTTCTCGCGCTGCCCCGCAAGGTGGCATTGATCGCAACAGAGAATACTACGAAGCACCAAAGACAGACTTTTTTGATGGACTTATTGCATCTACCGATCTTGGCTCTTTGTTGTCCGGCGCAGAATCAGGCAACGGATATTTTATTGGCGAAGCAGCGTTAGAGGAACAACAGAAAAAAGTTCGTGAGTACCGTGGCACAATTGATGGCGAGGGCTGGACCTTCGGGCGCGCGTTCGCTCTTAACGTTTCGCAACCTGGGTCACGCGAGTACAACATTATGTCCGGGATTGTTGATGCAGCTGCGGCTTTGGCTATCCCGTCAGTACCAGGCGGCAAAGTCGCTAGTGCAGGCGCAACAAGAGTTGCTGATGCCGCAGGTTTGCGTCGTGTTTCTGGATTAGCAGATGGCTTAACACCTTACATTGAGCGGGCACGAGTCAACCCGTGGCTGCAAAGCAGATCAGGCCGAGCAGTCAACGAACGCATACAACAAGTCCAAAATATGGACGAAGCACGCTCGCTGTTTCCCAAAGCTGACGCTGTGTTCCACAAAGACGTTGTAGACGCAAAGACTTTTCAAGATGTCAACTCGTTGCTTGAAGAAAGTTTGGGTCTTGCCAAGTCTGGTTTGCAGCGCGTTGACGACCTTCGTGTTGGCAGGCTGGACGATACACGCCGCAAAATGAAACTAGCTGCACAATCGTCTGGTCGCCTCGGTGCAATCGTCCCCGGCAGAGAGTTCGTTGTCGACGCAAGCGACGTTCGCGAGCTCACAAAAACAGTCGCTGACGCAGATGCGTATATGCGTACAGTCCGTGTCGACGCTGATGTACGCAACGGTATTACAAAACGAATGACGGAAGCACTGTCGGGAAACAACCGTTCCGCAGCGAGACTCGTTCTCAAAGAACTAGAAGACGAAGTTATTTCATCAATTACTAAATCTGGTGGCCCTCTGGCGCGCAACATCAACGAAGATTTCGTCAGAACAATGTTCAAGGAGTATCGCGAGGGCGTTGACCAGTTTGTTAACTACGGCTTTATTGACGATGCAGGCCAAGCAGTCGCAATTGATGACCTAACGATTGAGGTATTCGACAAAGGCATTGGCGAAGTTGTGGTGCAAAAAGGCGGTTCAATTGCAGCAACCGCACAGTTATCCACAGAAGCCAAAAAGTTTTCAACATACTTTCCTGATGCACGCAAACTACGCCGCATTACCTCGAAGTATTCTTGGTTGTGGACCAAATCAACAGAAAACGCAGCTGTTTACGGCGACGCTAGAGGTTTCGTGACAGCTCTTGACTTTGTCCAGAACAAAGTGTGGCGACCACTGACCCTTGTCACCGGCGGCTATATGTTCCGTAACATGCTCGAATCTATTATGCGTCAAACCACCGCACGGGGCATCGCATCCGGTCCAACTCACCCAATGCAGTGGATTCAAACAATGACCGGCTACAAATTCGTAGGTGATCTTGAAGGCACACGCTGGCTCGGGGAAGCCGGACGCATGTCTAGAGAACGCAACAAAGAATTTTTTGAAGGTACTGGAGCAAAGATCCGTGAAATGCAAGACCCAGTCTTTTTGCAAGAACAAGCCGTCCTTCAGGGCCGTTTTGCTCTCGCAAAAAACACTGATGCGCCAAGTGATTACGCTCGAGGCGTAGCTACAGAAATTCGGTTGCTTGCAGGTGACGAAGTAGCTCGCCAGCTAGCCCGAGGCGCAACAATCGACCAGGTTGTCGAGAATTTTTTGACACAGCCGCAAGGCCGCAAATACGTCCAAGATTTGCAGTCGCGTTGGACAAATCGCGTCGTTACCAACGCAGACGGCGCACAAGTGCAAGGCACAGTCAGGTTTATCCACCCAGACGACACCCTCGACATCGACAACCTTAAAGCGTACGTTAAATCAGTTGACAACCGCCTTAACATGAAAACAGGGTCGCGCAAAGAAGTTGTCGACGGCAAAGAACAGTACATTGCCAACACAGGTTACGAAAGTCTGCGTCAAGCAATCGCCAACTCTCAAGGAGGCGAATTAGGACGTTTTGTTACTCGAGGAGGCGCAGAAGCTGACGCATTTCGCAAAGTCAACGTCGGCGCAAAACTAGAAGACGGCTACGAACCATTCGAATACACAGACGAATTTATCCAAGAAATTCGCCAAATTGCTGCCGAAGCAGACAGCCGTCTACCGGAATTAGTAAAAATCGCACCACGCCTTGAAGAACAAATGATCCGAGGCCAGTCGAAAGCTAACTGGTTTGACCTCACCACCAACCACTTCTTTAGCAGTGTGTTCGGCAAAAAAGAAGCATTCCTGAACCGCTCACCAGTCTTCAGACAGTATTACTACAAAAAAATGCGTGATCTTGTCGACGCTGGAGAGCTCTCACCAGAAGGACTTGCTCGAGCATACGAAGGCGTAGCAGAAGGCGGCTACCGCTACTTCAACGACAAAGTAGACGACCTCTCTCGATTGAAGCCTAACGCCAACGGCAAATACACCTGGGATGGCAGAGAAATCAGCCAACGTTCCTACTTGAAGTTGTTAGAAGACGCGAAAAAAGACGTTGCTAAAGCAAAAAGAAACGTTCGTGCAGTTGGCGGCAGATACGAAATTCTTGATGACGCATGGGCCGCACGCTACGTTGGTTCGAAAGAGCTGTGGCAAAAAATCAAAGACGCACGCTCAGGCAAATTCACGCCGACACCAAAAGCACGCACCCGCCAACTCGAAGCACTTAAACCAGATGCAAAGGGCCGCTACCTTGTCGACGGCAAACTCGTATCACAACGCCAATACGACGAACTACTTATCGCGTCACGAGGGCTGTCACTCGAAGAAGCCTCATTTGCCGCAAAAGCATTCGCAATGGAAGAAACCAAACGAGTGTTCTACAACGCAGCAGAAGTCAACAACTTTACGGACATCATGCGAATCGCAGTCCCATTCGGCCCAGCATGGGGCGAAGCAATGCGCTTCTACATGAAAGACGTAATCACAAAACCAAACCGAGCCAAAAACCTTGCAGTATCCGTACAAGGCATCCGTGACGCAGACCCAGACGGCGACGGCAGAGGGTTCTTCTACAAAGACCCAGTCACCGGGGAAATGCTATTTAACTACCCGTTCTCACCAGACCTACTTCCGTTCATAGGTGCAGAAGCAGGCGCAATTGCGTTTGAAACATTGTTGGGCCGAGGACGCAGAGCAGGAGTGGTCGCAGCTGGTGGAGCTCTCGCAGGAGCCGGTTTAGGATACATTGGTCGCAACGAAGTCGACGACGCACTGGGGGACGCAACGTTCCGGCTACAGGCACCAGCACAATCACTATCACAATCATTTCAAGTGTTACCTGGGTTCGGTCCGGTTGTACAGATGTCTGCCGCAAAGATTTTAGGCAGCAGACCAGAATTTGACGATGTGATGTCAGTCATTTCTCCGTTTGGATCGTACGAAGATCCTCTGGCAACTCTTGTGCCGTCATGGGCACAAAAGCTGACACAAGCGATTACTGCCGATCCAGAGAATGATCGCTTTTATGCGGACCTGTACATTGAGTCGTTCCGTGCCATGTATGCCACTGGCGACTACGACAACACCAACACCGTTGACATGCAAAACTTGCGTAAGCAAGCAGCTTTGACTGCAAGGACGTTGCTGGTGTTGCGCTCACTCGGACAGTTTGTTGGACCTGCACGACCAGAACCAGAGTTTATTGTGCCAACAAAATTTGAAGGCCAGGTGACCGTCAAAGATGTCGAGTTGCTTGTTGAAAACAATATTCCGGCATCAATTCTTGCGTCGGTGTTCCGCACCATGCAGGAAGAAGACTACGAGAACGCTGTAGTCAACTTCTTAGATGCGTTCGGCGCAGAAGCAATGATGTACCTTCCAGGTTTGTCAAACAGCAATGTGCAAGGTTTGCAGGCAACAGATGTGTTTGGTGACTGGGAACGACGCAACACAGATGTTACCGAGGCTTATCCCAACGTTTTTGGATATTTTGCTGATGTTGGCGGTGAGTTTGAGCTGTCGACTTACTTGCGCCAGATCCGGTCAGGCGACCGTGAACGTATTACTGACCCTGCGTTGCTGCAACGTGACGCAGAAGCCGTCGTCGGTAAAGCTCTGTACATTCATGAAGTTCGTAAACTTGGTGACGACTTGTCACAACGCACAGAAGCAGAATTGCGCCGGTACCGTACCGACCTTGAAAACGCTCTTCCAGGTTTCAAATATCAGCCGCTTAACATCAACGAACGTGAACAGATTCGTGGCGAGCTCCTAGATGCAGCTGTCAACTACCCAGGTTTAGCAGACAACGCTATTGCGACCGCTCTTAGGACTTACTCTGTTTATCGAGATGAAGCTCTCGCAATTGCGATACAAAGAAACGAAGGTGTCGACACCGGCAAATTGTTATCCCGCAAAGATAACGCTGATCTGCGACAATGGTTACGCAAAGTAGGCAACACTTTGACTTCACGGACACCAGAATTCGAACGAGTTTGGACTCGAGTGTTTTTTGGCGAGGTTGACTATTTAACTGAGCAAGAAAGAACGACTAATGAGTGAAAGCGGAATAGGTTCAGCAATGGGTAGGTCTATCGTCGGTGCTAGCAGCAACGATGTAGACCAACTAGGTCTTGGGAGGCCCCAGCAGTTCCCAAACATAGATAATTCTTCTCCGTACCAGCCGCCACCTCGCAAAGTGATTGTCAACGGTCAAGTCAACAACAAATACACAGGCATCGGGCTCGTCAACAAAAACAACGAATTTCAGTTTTACGACAGTGCAGGAACACCTGCTAACTACAACCTGCGTAACGACCCGCTACAAGTGTATTTGTCGCTGCCACAAGAAGAACTCGATGGTCTGCTCGGCCTGATGGAAAACGTAGGTTACCGAGTGGACACTCGCGGCCAGCAGCTGTCGGCAATCGAAGAACTTATGGAAGCGTCAAACGTCATTGGACGCACCTACGACGTAACGTTGCGAGAGCTCGGCATGAAAGCCCCAGGGATGGCTCGGTCCGCACCACGATACCGGGTGTCAGCTCCTGGCGACATTCTTTCAATCGGCAATCAAGTTGCAAAAAAAACGTTGGGACGCGAGTTCAGTGAAGAAGAAGGACAACGCTTTGTTGCTTCCTATCAGCAAGCGGAGCTCGGCTACCAGCGTGCAGGGTCTGGTGTCGTCACTGCGACACCTTCCGCTGATGTTGCTGCTGAACAGTTTGCTGAACAAGTTGCACCTACTGAAGCTCAGGGTTACAAGTATTTAGGTGCTGTAGACATGCTTATGCGCAACGTAGGAGAAATCTGATGGCAAATTACGATGTAGATATTTGGGGAGAGTGGCGAGCTGAGGAACACCCAGAGTTTTACAACTTTTTGCGCTCTATTCTTCGCCCACCAATGTTGCTCGAGTTTGATTCTCCTGGCTCTATGGCTGGCCTGAACCGGCGAGAAGCTGCGTTTGTACGCAAGTTGCGTGAAGACATTTTGCGTAGCGATCTTTCCGACACAGGGATGTTGCGGAAGGTTATTGCGCCTGCGCCAGGAATGAATTTCGCCAACACTGTTCGAGAACTCGAAAGTCTGCGCCGACAAGACATCGCTGCTTTTGCTAAAGCAGAAGTTGTTGGCAACGACTTGATGTCAGAAGTCGAAAAGTTTGTAGATCCCCCAACGCAAAGCTATTTGCGAGGCGGCAACCCAAATTTGCCAGATCAAGACCGTGAAGTCCTGGACAACTTTCTTGCTGACCCCTTCGACATCGCAAACGTCAACGCTCTAAAAAACATTGGGGACGAACGAGATTCTGACGTTTCGTCAGATTACAAATTTAAGCAGGTAACAAATAGTTGGAACGAGCTCACTGACCTTCGTCGCGCGTATGGCCGTGCTGATGCTGGTGGTGCTGCGGAACAGACATTTCGTGATCGCACCCCTGAAAATCTTGCTGCGGCCCCTTCGCCAGGGATGAATTTCCCTATTCCAGACGATATTGCTCCTGGGCTTACTGCGGAATCAGATTTGGGGTTTCGTTTTCCTGGCATGGACAAAGATTTTTTCCGCAGTTTCCTTACGCCTAGCGAGCTACAACAGCTTCAACAAGTTTTGTCTCCTGGAGCTTACAAATATCTGACTACCGGCGTATATCAAACAGAAACCTCAGCAAGAATCCCTGTCGAATATGTTTCTGACGAAGAACGAGAACTACTTAAAAACTTGGCTCAAGACCCTGGTTCCGTCCGGGGAGGTCAATTGACCAATCTTACTGCGGATCGGGTTACACCCGATGTTCTTATAAACGTAGTCGACGGCATTATTGTCAACAGACGAAATTTTGAACAAGCATCTGAATTCGAAACCGAAAAAGATCGCCAGGTCGACTCGACAACAAAACCAAATGTTCCATTGCCCCCTGGACAGCGTTACGTTTACGACCCAGATCGTAACTTGTGGCGCGTATTTGGCACCCCTGGGGGTGGTCAACCGCAACAATATATTCGTTTCGTCAATCAAATGGGCGAAACAGTTGACGAAAATGGCAATCGTATCCAGGACGGCCCTGGCCGAGGGTTCGGCCCAGAGCGAGGTCCAACTACCGATGAAACTGCATTGAGAATAGCGCAACAGGCTGTTCAAAATCGTTTGGGTTCGTCTTCTGAAGGGCCCGTTCCTGGCCGACCAACTGGCGGCCCAACTCGTCAACAAGAACAAGATTTCGCACGAGCAGAATTTGGTGCAGGCCAACAAACAACAGTTAATCAAGCTGCGTTAGCGGGAGCAGAGTTCGGTGTTGGCGGTCCTGCTTCTGATCGTGGTTTTCAAGAAACAGTGCGTGGTGGATTTAGCACTGGTGACGAAGAAGGCGACACACCGACGTTTGTGTATGACCGGGAACCAGCACCAGTACCCGTTGACTGGAGAACAGCCGCACAGGAAATGTACCCTGAGTACCTTGCAATCGTTGAAGACAACCCAGAAATCGCTTTGCTGCTAGAAAAAGCAATGGGGCCACCTGAATATTCAGAAACCAAGTTTGCTGCCGAGCTTAAAAAGACAAACTGGTATAAAACCACTACAGCTACAGCCCGTGAATGGGATCTCGCCT
>Ga0181412_1000740_pt1 | contig 13335 bp, 9 predicted proteins | sample 35SPOviralmetaG_FD_130113 | JGI IMG/M metagenome (GOLD analysis project Ga0181412, IMG submission 130113) | Marine viral communities from the oligotrophic San Pedro Time Series (SPOT) site, San Pedro Channel, CA, USA - 35 SPOT_SRF_2012-08-15 | ecosystem: Environmental > Aquatic > Marine > Strait... | reverse complement strand
GGCAGTTATAAAAATAACAGCTAACCCAGGGTATACAGTAACAGCGGGAGACTTTTCTTGGAATGGGCCTTTAGCAGGAGTTACTAGTGTGGTTTTTACTCAGGACGGAGAGTTTGTTTTATGTACAGTTACGTATGATACTGCGTCTGTAATGCCTGCCTATAATGTGGATATAGGTCTATGCATAATAGGGGACGCTGTTTTAGCAGAAGTAAATATAGCAGGCACGTTAACGACATTAGTAGATCCTAGTACGGTAACAACTACGCCTTCCGAAACTAACACCCCATATAGTGCGTCGGGAGCAGAAGGAGGTACTTCATCAACATTGTTCACTAGAACTTATGCAGTTACTTCTGGTAATTTTTGGCCTGATAATGCTGGCCCTAGCATTCAACTTACCAATGGCAATTTAGGTCAATATAATATTACTCAGACCCCTACCTATACTGCCAACAATGAACTTATAGCTATAACCTATACGGTAACTTATATATTTACAGATCAAGATGTGTCTGGTGATAGTTTTGATATAGTAGTTCCTAAACAAGTATTAATTTTAGTCCCAGCCACCGGAATCACAGCATTTCTGGGAGACACTCAAACTGTAGCTTCTAGCGGTACTAATTACGTAATGACAGTACAGGGTGCTCCCGGGGCTACGTATAGCATTTCTATGAGCGACGGAACAACTTCTACCGCTGTAGTAACTAATGTAGTAATGGGAGTTACTGGCAGCGCTCAACATAGTTTTATAATACCTAATAATACAGGCACTTCAAATATAACTTGGACAGCAACTATATCTGGTAATATAGAAGCTGGGGTACCAACTACTATAACATTTGATCAGGCCTACCCGGTAGCTCCTTGTGGAGGCCCGCTAGTCGACGCTCCCGCAAATGCAATAACCGATTATACAGAGTACTTAGATTCAAGCGGAGGGCTAATAACATTTTTAGTTAAAGCAGGAGCCGCTACTAAATTTGAAATAATACATGGCGGAGCTGCGGGAACGAAGAAAGCTACTTCAGGTAGGCTAGCCACGGGATTAAGTAATGCTGGCCCTTTTGATAACGTAACCGGTACCGAACCCTCTAATACCTTACCTACGAATGCTCAAGCAACAGGTGGTGGCAGCGGCATAGATCAGTACATAGCCAACCCTTCGGATCCTAACAAACAATCAACTAGACAAGGCGATTTTAATACTGATAATACTACCCTTAGTATACCAGATATGTACGTTGGAGGAACAACATACGATCAAGTTTTGTGGTGGAATTACACAGCGGCGGATTATGCGGTATCAGATGTGGTTGTTTTGAGAGTAACTAATTCAAATATACCAGGAACCATAGCAGCTAAAATGTACAAAATATGCTGCCCGGACACATATTGTATAATACAATAAATAAATAAAATATGGCAGCAGCAATACCTATGCAAATAAACTTTGCAAATCATCTTCCAATAGGATTAGATTTAAACGATATAATATGGTACTTAGACGCATCTACAGGAGAGGATGTGATGATGGGGCCAGTAACTACAATAGTAAACAACGATGAAACTTCTACATACTATATAATAGTAAATGCGGTAGCTGGTGTTTCCGCCCCTACTACAGAAGATTTTGTTTACTACAAGAAAAACCCAATAGGATATGCTAGCTCTTTAAAAGGGTATTTTGCAGAGGCACAATTTGTAAACACAGAGACTAAGTATGCAGAATTGTTTTCGGTTGGCGCTGAAGTATTTGAGAGCAGTAAATAATGTGTAATAATATAATATAAAACATAAGAAATGATAGGAATGATAACAGGCAGCGTAAGCGGCTTAGCAAACATAGCAGGGGGTATAATAGGATCTAGAAAAAGAAAGCGGGAACAAAGAGAAGCTCAAAAGCAAATGAATATGCGTATGGCTCAGTTTGAAATGGCGGATACCTCTAATCTATATAAAGACATGGAAAATACCATGGAAGATTTAACAGTAAATACTCAGCAAGCAGATTTCCAAGCACAGCAAGCAAATCAAGGTATTGCAAATACCATGAACACAATGCAAGGAGCTGCTGGTGGAAGTGGTATTGCGGCAATGGCTCAAGCAATGGCGGGACAACAAGCTCAAAACATGCAGCAGGCCAGTGTATCTATAGGGCAGCAAGAACAAGCTAACCAGATGGCTGAAAGACAACAAGCAGATGTGTTGGCTATGAGGGAACGTAGAGGTGAAGAAGATTCTAGAAGGTTAGAAAGACAAAAAACTAATACATTGCTCGGGATGTCACAACAAAGACTTTCGGCTGCTAATGCTGCTAGGGAGCAAGCTAAACAAAGCATTATGTCAGGTGTAGGAGATATATTTAGCGGAGCAATGTCAGGTGCTGCTAGCGGAATAATGGGCCCGGGCGCACAGAAGCTTTTAGGTAAAACAGGTGATTTACCGGTATAATAAAACAAACAAAGATGGCAAATTCAGATTTAATAAAAGGAGCAGCTCAGGTGTATGCTACAGAGACTGGAGACATGGGAGCGTCTTTGGTTAAAAGTATAAATAGAGGAGCACAACAAATGCAATCCGCAGCAGCGGCTAAAAAGCGAGAAAAAGCTAATATAAATGCAAAAACAGCAAATTATATAAACAGGTTACAATCTAGTGTTGATGTTAGCGAGCTAGATCAAAACCAGCAAAGCTCTATAACTGAATTTTTAGTTAAAGGTAGAAATGATTATGCTTATTCTGCTGGAGTAGTAGCTAAATTAAATGCTGATGACCCAAGATATATAGAAGAAGTTGCTAAAATGAACAACATACAAATGAGCTTCCGTAATTTAGCTAATAATGTAAATACGTTTAAAAAAGATAAATCTGAGTTTTTACAAGACTTTGATAACGGAATGTTGTCTGAAGGTAACGAGTTAAACACATTAGGCGAAGCCTCTAATATATATACCACAGGCGGTGATTTTAAAGTGGGTAATGGAGGGGTGTTGGAGTTTTACGATGCTGCCTCAGGATCTTTAAAAAGTTATTCTGATGTAAACAAACCATTCCTTAAAGATTTCGCAGCCGCCGACGCAATACTAAAAATGAATGAAAGCTTATATAAATCAGGCAAATCATTAACGGGGGCTAGAAGAAATATGATACAACAAAAGCTTAAAAACTTAATAAGCAAAGGAGGAAGAGATACTCTTATGTCTTTAGCATCGGATGATTTTGTTATGGAAGGCGGCTTAGGATTTCAAGATCCTACGTTATTTGAGCCAGAAAATCAAGATGCTTTAAAGCAAGCTGTATTAGACGGTTATATGAATGTGTTAGATGCTTCCGCTGCTCAAGGAGCTGCAGATAAAGCCCCTAAAGCTTCAAAAAACTCAGGGCTGTCAATGACTCCTGGTCTTAGACAAGAACTTACTTTGCAAGGAACTGATGTTATAGAAAGAGCAAATTCTTTTGTTTCTACCAGCGATCCAATTGAATTAGCAAAAATTCTCAATAATGGCGCTCTTAAAACAAAGTTTTTTACTCCTGAAGAATTTATAGCAGGAGTTGACGATGTTAGCGAGAAGGAAAAAAATAAATGGCTTGAAGCAAATCAAGGTAAACTAATATACGATCCAGGTTCTGGTGGCAGTGCTATAAATCTAGATCTTTCAAACAATGACGCTAAATATAATTTTTTCATAAAAAATTCTGGCCTAAGTGATAATGCCCAGGGTTATATCCTACAACAATACCAACCTCAAACTACTGAAAGTACAGGAGGGGCATCTCAATTTAATAAATAATAAAGTATGAACGAAGAAGCATTAAAGTACTCATTTGACCTATTTGTGAAAGATGGATATAATGGCACAATAGACGACTATAAAGAGCTTATTAAAACAAATGATAAGGCTAGATCAGTTTCTTATAATCTGTTCACCAGTGATGGCTATAATGGCTCTGACGCTGACTTTAATAATTTGATGGGTATAGATAATACTATAATGTTATCTGATGAAGAATTGGGAAAGGCAAACGACTCTGCAAATGTGGATCCAAGTGTGGAGTCAGACACTATGGGATCTGGATTGGACGATGGTTTTTCGGAGTCTCAAGAAAAAGATACAGAAATTGAAAAATTATTCGGTAAAAACGAAGTTACTGATTTTTTCGGAGATATAGCTAGAGCTTGGCAATCAGGTACAGCTCAGGGAAGGTCTTTAGATTCTGCTATAGAAATATTTAAGAGCGGCAAAGACATGACTGAAGATCAGTATGTTGAATTTGTTGAGCAAGCTCGAGCTATGGAAGATGCTGGCCAAACAGATGAAATGATAGAATTTGGCAAGCAATACGCTAAAGATAAAGAAGAATATGGAAGTGTAGGCGGGTTTTTTACAAGTTGGTGGGAAAATCCAACAGTGATGACTCAATACACTGCACAGTCATTAGCCAATATGGCTTCTAGTGCAATAAACAGTGAAGAAGCCGCTTTAATGGCTGCTGGAGGCGTTGCGACTGGAGCAGGAATTGGTTCTGCTATTCCAGTTGTTGGAACTATTTTAGGAGGACTATCAGGCGGAATGGGAGCTTTGTCTGGAACTATGGAGGTGGGTTTTACTACTGCTCAGCTATTACAAGAAGCTGCGGTTGATGCCGGTAAAGATTGGAATACTATGTCCAATAAAGAACGAATAGATTGGACTAAAGAAGTTGTAAATAATGAAGAACTATATAATGATCTAACCAATAAAGCTTTAAGAAGAGGTATCGCTATTGGGTCTATAGATGCAGTTACCGGAGCTTTGACTGGTGGCATAGGTGGAGCTGCTAAAAAAGGTGTTGCTGCAACAACTAAAAGTGCTCTTGCTGGAGCTGCTGAAGTCGCTGCTGTTGCTGCTACTGAAACAGCTGGAGGATTGGCTAGTGAAATAGCTGGACAGTTAGCTGCTGGACAAGAATTAGATGCTCAAGAAATACTTACTGAAGGATTTGCGGATAAAACGTTTACACTTGTAAATGTAGCTAGAGGAGGGTTAAAAGGCCCTAAGTAGACATTAGCAGGTGAAAAAATGAATGGCAAAAGATTCAGAGAGGCTGTTCAAACAATGGACGATGCTACCGTTGCTACCGCGGATTTTGAAATATCTAATGATCCTTTAATGGAGAAGATAATTCAGAACAGAAAACAAGATATAAAAATAGATCAAAATATTGATGCTACTATAAGTGGAGTTGATGATAGAGCTGAAATAATTAAGCTACAAAAAAAATTAAACAAATTAAAAGGGAACGACAGTGTGACCGCCGGCAATACTAAAAAAGAAATACGAGCTCAAATAACTGAAATACAAGATAAGTATAAAGGCTCTGAGGCTGATGTAACTATTAAGCAACGCCAAGAAGCAGTGGCTAAGGCGGTTGATACTAAGTTTGAAGAAAACTTTAATAAATACTATAAGGGGGCTAAGCAAGCAGCTAAAGATTTAGGTTTTAAAAGTACACAAGGTCCTAAAATTTACAAAACAACGAAAGGGTTTATATCTGCTATTGCTAAAGCCGAAAACCTGTCATTTGATGAAGCTCAAGAAAAAGCTAAAGGAGCTGATGGTGTATTCTTAGGGGAAGGTATTATGTTTATTGATAAACAAAAAGCTAAAGAAGTAGGTGCTATTACGGGTGCTTCTCATGAGCTATTGCACCCTGTGTTTAATGCAGCAATTGGTGACGCCAAAGCTCAAGGCAAAATAGTTAGGGAGTTTAAGAAAGCAATGACCTCTAAACAGAAAAGATTTGTTAGAAATAAACTTAAAGCTAATGTAAAACCAGAAAACTGGAATACAGAATACTTAAATTACTTCTCCGATGCAATCCTAAAGAATGAAATTGACTACGATAAAACCCTATTTGAAAAGCTAAAAGATGTTGTCTTAAGGGTGCTCAAAGGAGCCGGTTTTGATAATGTTTCTTTTGATAGTGGTAGAGAAGTATATAACTTTTTAAAAGAATACAATACCAGCTTAAAAGAAACTGGACAGGTAAGTGAAAAAGCAGTTGAAGCTATTAAAGCCGCTGAGCAAGCTAAAGGCATAAAGGTAGCAGATGTAGGTAGAGTAGGAGATGTACAAAAATCTGTTAATCAAGAAATATTAGACTTAACAGACGCATTAGACGCGGCAGAAGACGCTTATGCAGCGGATCCAAATAATCCTACATTGGAAAAAAATGTAGAGCTAGCTGAAAAAGCTTTAGACGAAGCTGAAGAAAGAGCTATATCGGGTGCTTCAAAACCTAAAGTAGTAGCTCCAAAGCCTAATAAAGAAAAGAAAAAACCTAAGGTTACAACAAAGAAAAAATCTACAGCACCATTAAAAAAAGAAACTGCTAAGTCTAAAAAAATATTAGATGATATAGGTAATGATCCTAAAGGGTATAATAAAAACAATCCTAAAATATATGAAGTTTTATCGGGCATTATTAAGTCGAAATCAAAAGCATTCAGAACTGCTGGCGGAAATGTTGTTAATTTAGCCACACTACCCCAATTTGAAATGGATAATATGATCCAGGAGACTTTGGCTTTTTTAGCTCCTATGATTACTAAGTTTAATCCCAAAGTTAACGATTCATTATATGGTTATTTAAACTCGCAACTTTCAAACAAAATGCGTAGTGCCCTTAAATCAGGTAGGGTTACGGAAGCGGAATTTACTGAGGACGTGACTGACGCTAAAGGGGTTGCTGGAGATGCAGGTGTTATTAGAAGTTTTGCGGATGAAAAACAAATTGCACCAGAAAATCTTATAAAAGCATCAAAGGTAATAAGTACTAAAGTTAGAGCTAAATTAGCTAATGATTTAAAAACATGGGCTGAAACCAACGGTATCGATTTTGACTTTTTTAATTTTGGTGATGTTGATCCCAATATAACTATTCAAGTAGACGGCAAAGATGTTAAGATATTAAACGAAGTATTAAAAGAATTATTTCCTGGCGTTGATCCTGAAAAGTTTTTAGATAGTCGTACTATGTTTACTAGTGGTGAAGCCGGTACTGTTTTAAGTAAATTAGCTGAGAACGATCAGGAATTAGTAGAGTTATTTATAAACCTTTTACCTAGAGGTGCAGTAATGCCTAAAGGCAAAAATAAAGCTATAGTTAAAGATGCTAATTACGGTAAGTCAACTAGGCTAGATGGGTCTATATTGAAAAACTTTTACAATAAAGGAACAGAAAGATTTACTAAAAAAGCAGGCTTGACTCCTTTTACATTAAAAGATAATATTCGTTATAGCGACGTTCATCAAGCTTTTGGAATGGATTCATCTGGTAATAAGCTAAATTACCAAAGAGCCAAATCGGGGATCGTATTAGCTTCTGCGTATAAGATGTTAGGTAAGTTAATACTAAATGAAGTTATTAGAACAGATTTAGGATTAACAGCAGAACAACAAATGAATGTAGGCGCTGGTAAAGGAGACTTGCAATTCAGTATAAATGCTACCCCTGCAGAAATAGCCGCAATAAATAGATTGCCTGATTCTTTGGTTGAAATTTTACAAGATTTCAAAAACAAAGTATTTAGCTCATTTACAGGCACTAGGCTTTCTAATAAAGGAGGTAGAGAGGATGTAAACAAAGAGTTTAGAAAACTACAAGAAAAATATGCTAAAAATAAAGATTTTTTATTAATATTAGAAAAAATAGATGAAGTAAAAGCAGGTCTTCAAAGCATGGGGTGGCGGGATCAAGAAGAAAACCTTGTAAAAACTTTTATAAAAGTATCTAGACGTGTTAAAGGTGTTACAATAACTCAAAGAAAAGTAAATGGAAACGCGAATGAGTTAGATTATAAGTTTAAATTTTTAGGCAAAAAGTTTGTTGTAGAAGTAAAAAAGAACACAAAAGCTAGATTAGGATCAATAGGACTTCACGTAACTAAAAAGAACGGTAAATACGATTTTAAATTAGATGACAAATATAAAAGTGTTTTTTCTGAAAAACAAATAAAAAAGATTGATGAAGCATTAAGGGGGCAAAGATTAAGTTATTTAACAACTTTAGACGAAATAGTTAAAAACCCCGATAACGAATACGGATTAACCGAAGAAGATTTTAAAATAGAAGCATCAGATAATGGTAGAGTTAGAACTAGAATAAGTAGAAAACTCAAAGTACTATTAAATCTTAACTTAACAAACGAAGATAAAAATGCTTTTCCGGAACTAAAACCTGGAGCGTTACAATGGATTCTTTATAGTAAGAAACCTAAAAATAAATTGTTAGTAGATTTAACTTCAGTTGATAAATTCTATGCTCGAAAAGGAGGAAATATAATCAATTTTAGTGACGTAGGAGCTTTTGCTGTAGGTGACCCTGTAAAAAACGAATTTTCAGGGGTGTTACCTAACTTGTCGGATGTAAAGCTGAAAGATGGCACTAGCCCTAAAGTACAATTAGCTTCGCGCTGGAAAGTCGCAGGCAAAGGGGATGAATTTACGCTGTATCAAATTGCTGAATTAAAATTAGATTTAGTAGAAAACCAAAAAGCTTTAGAAAATATTTCTGACTATAATTTTCAAGTTTCTGAAAATCTAGAAGATGCATTAGAATTAGTAAAGACTGACATACAACTATCTAAAAGTATCGAATCCATAAATGTTTACAATAATGCTAATAAGATTAACGCTAAACCTAAAGGTATAAGTGTTTGGGATTTTGACGATACTTTAGCTAAGACTAAAAGCAATGTATTATATACAATGCCAGGGGAAATTAGAATATTCCACGGTGGGGATATAAAATCAGTCAAAGACATTGACGGATTTGTATATTTTTCAGAAGATAAAAAACAAGCTGCAGCATACGCTAAGGGTAATCAAGGAGAGGTTAGTAGTTTTAAGATAGACGAAGCATCTATTGCAACAGAGGATCAAGTGTTTGATGTTATTAACAACTTAGACATTAAGCCAAGAGCTGGTTATGCGGTAGATGAATCTAACTTATATGAACTTATTGATCCTAGATTTGAACAATCATTTTCTAAAAAAGATCTTAAAAAATTAGCAGTAGCACTTAAAAGAAAAGGGATAAAGGCTGCGCGATTTACAGATACCAATATTAGCCAAGGTAAAAATGAAGGAAGAGAAACTGAGAACATTGTGGTATTTGACAAGAAAGTAGTGCAGGAACAAAATAAACTAGATGCTGAACAGTTTGCAAAAGAAGGTGATAGATTAATGGCTGAGGGTGTTGATTTTGACTTTAGTGAATTTAGTAAGGTCGTTAATGGAAGCAAGGGTCCTTTCTTTGAAAAGGCTATGGCTAGAAATAAAAAGTTTGGAAACAAAAATGTTTTCATACTTACAGCTAGACCGGCAAACAGCGCAAATGCTATACATGAGTTTTTAAAAGGTATTGGATTAGACATACCTTTAGCAAATATTACAGGCTTAGCTGACTCTTCACCTCAAGCTAAAGCTGATTGGGTTGTAGGAAAAGCTGCAGAAGGTTATAATGATTTTTATTTTGCAGACGACGCCATTCAAAATGTTAAAGCGGTAGCTAAGGCATTAGAAGTACTAGACGTTAAGAGTAAGGTTAGACAAGCGAATGTGCAGTTTTCTAAAAGCATGAACAGCGAGTTTAATCAAATGATTGAAAAGAAAAGTGGTATTGATGCTAGAGGTACTATATCTAAATATAAAGCATCGGTGATGGGCCGTAAGAAGGGTCGATTCCAATTCTTTATACCCCCCGGGGCTGAAGATTTTGAAGGTTTAATGTATAAGTTATTAGGCAAAGGAAAGCTTGGTGAACAACAAAAAGAGTGGTTTAAGAAATCATTGTTCGATCCTTTTGCTAGAGGGATAAATGAGTTTGATACATACAAGTTACAAGTGGCTAATGCTGTCAGACAACTTAAAAAGTCTTTAAAGGATATACCTAAAGAATTAGGCAAAAGAGACCCTAAGACAGATTTTAAATATGAAGATGCAGTTAGAGTATATCTTTGGCAATTAAACGGTCATGAAATAAAAGGAATATCTGAATCTGATATTAAAACTTTAGTAAATATTGTTAAAAATTCTCCTAACTTAAAAAGATTTGCAAGGCAACTAAATAAAACTATGGGTGGCTACCCTGCCCCTCAAGAAAGTTGGTTAGCTGGAACTATTACAACTGATGCTATAAATATGGTTAACACCATAAAAAGAAAAGAGTTTTTAGAAACTTGGCAACAAAACGCAGATATAATATTTTCAGAAGACAATCTAAATAAACTAGAAGCTACGTTTGGAGAAGATTATGTAGAGGCTTTAAAAGATTCTTTATATAGAATGAAATCTGGTCGTAACAGACCTGTAGGAGCTAATAAGCTAACTAATAAGTTTATGAATTGGGTTAATGATTCTGTTGCTACCATAATGTTCTTTAACACAAGGTCAGCCCTGCTACAAACATTGTCAACTGTAAACTTTATAAACTGGGGTGATAACAATCCGTTATTAGCAGCTAAAGCTTTTGGTAATCAAAAACAATTTTGGAGTGACTTCTCAATGTTATTCAATTCTGACTTTTTAAAATCTAGACGTACTGGATTAAAGAACGATGTCAATGCCGATGAAATCGCGAATGCCGCAGCTACTCAAACAAATAAAGCTAAAGCTGCATTAGCTGTTTTACTTAAGGCTGGTTTCTTGCCTACGCAAATAGCGGATAGTTTTGCTATTGCAATGGGTGGAGCGTCTTTTTACAGGAACAGAGTTAATACTTATATGCAAAAAGGTGAAGGTAAACCAGGTATGGGTAGGTTAGCGGCAGAGGAACAAGCGTTTTTAGATTTTCAAGAAATAGCTGAAGCTACTCAGCAATCATCTAGACCTGATAGAGTATCACAACAACAAGCTAGTCCGTTAGGACGTATTATATTAGCTTTTGCGAATACTCCGATGCAATACATGAGATTAACTAAAAAAGCTTTCTTAGATCTTAAGAATGGCCGTGGAAGCGCTAAAGAAAATATCACTAAGATACTTTATTACGCAGCCATACAAAACGTTATATTCAGTAGCTTACAAGCAGCTTTGTTTGCAACGTTGTTCGATGATGAAGAAGAAGAAGAAACTAAAAAGAAAGGCGTTAGAGTAGCTAATACCATGCTAGATTCAATGCTCAGAGGTTTAGGTATCTACGGAGCCGTGGCTTCTACGGTAAAAAACATTGCGCTAGAGATTGATAAGCAATCTAAAAAAGATCGCCCAGATTACGCAGAAGCGGCAGTAAAAGCTTTAGATTTGTCTCCTCCTATATCTTCTAAAATACGAAAAGGTAGAAGCGCAGGTAGAGCGTTTAGTTATAAAAACACCAGAGAGAAAATGGTTGGTTTTGGTTTAGACAATCCAGCTTACTATGCAGTTGGACAAATAACCTCTGCTACTGCAAATATACCTTTAGATAGAGCGGTCCGTAAAGCAAACCATGTTAGATTAGCATTTGCTCAAGAAACTAAATTTTGGCAATCTGTATCTTTATTATTAGGATTTAGCGAATGGGATCTTAATATGATAGAGAAAGACAAGAAGAAAACCAAATTTGGCCAGAAGATGAAGTGGAAAAAAAGAAAGCTTAAAAAACGAAAACTTAAATAATAAAAACTATGAAACCTATAACGACTAGAATTAAGGAAAGTAGGAGCGGAGCTTCCTATCCTATGAATCAAGAGGTAACTATGAATGCCGATGGCAGCGGTGGCCCCATAGATGCGTGCGGATGTGGTTCTCCAGCTAAGCTGAAGGACGCTTGCTACCGCAAAGCCAAAGCTAAATACGATAAATTTCCGTCTGCTTATGCTTCTGGGTACATGGCTAAATGTAGAAAACGTAAAGGCAACATAAAGTAATGGGATTTAAAATGAGATCTTCGCCGTTTAAGGTAAGAAAAACTAAAGAAGGATTAGCTTTAAAGCGTTGGTTCAAAGAAGATTGGAAAACTCCTGAGGGTAATGAAGATTATAGTAAGGGGGGAAATACCTTTAGACCAACTAAAAGGGTTTCGAAAGATACTCCTGCCACGTGGGATGAGCTTACTCCTGCTGAAAAAGCAAGAGGTCAAAGAGAAAAAAACACAAAAGGAAGAGTTAGCAAATATAAAAAATAATAAACTATGAGCTTGTCAGAAATAAAACTTTATCTTTTAAACGGGGGGATTTTGAGTATAACTACTTTTACGCAAATAGAAATATCTTTAAAGATAATATTACTATTGGTTACTATTGCCTACACTATTAGTAAATGGACTAAAATTAAATAGTATGAGTATATATTTTAAGGAATGCGAAGAGAATATGAACGAAGATTTTCTAGCTAAACTAGACAACGCTAGAGTGATAGCCGACATACCTTTTATAATAAATTCTGCTTGGAGAAGTGCAGAACACAATGAAAAAGTAGGCGGTAAACCAGATTCATCTCATTTAAAAGGTCTAGCCGTAGATATTAAAGTAACTAATAGCAGACAAAGATTTATTATACTACAGTCATTAATTGCGGCTGGATTTAATAGAATAGGTATTGCAAAAACATTTATTCACGTCGATGGAGATAACGAAAAAGATCCTCGAGTAACTTGGTTATATTAAAACAAAAATTATGGGAAACAAAAAAGATTCTAAATTTAGAAGATTACTTATAGTGTTAATGAAAAAATGGAATTCATTTCTTTATTTATTAATGTTTAAAAAGTATGATTAAAATTAAAGCCGCTACAATTAAGTAACGGCTTTTTTTAATTTAAGTAATCTCACATGCACCCCCTGCACAAGCAAGTTCTCCGGATAAATCGGTTTCATCGTCCTCTTCTTCAATTCTAGAAATATCAACTAATTTTAACGTTTCCATCATTTCATAATACTTCTCTCTTGTAATATCTTCAAAAGGAGCCTGAACATAAGTACCTCCGTTATAAGGTAACACAGATAGACCATTGTAAAATTCTTTGTTATCCCACATCCAATCACCAATCAATTCCCATTCATCTTCTTTAATAGATACAGTAGCTGATATATTATGTGTATTTCTACCGTCTCTATGGCCCGGTTTAACCCACATCTCAGATACAAATTTTACACGCTCAAGAAGTTCGATCGGATGTTCTGTTCTAAGCATAGATCCTTTCGGCGCTTTCTGAGGTATTGATATCACTGCTGTATCATGAGGTCTAAAGTATTCATCTTCAATTAGCTCAGGGTGGTTTTCAGCAAGGAACTTGTACATTGACTCGTTCTTACCTACACGTATTCTTCTTACATAATAATCATTATGCCAAGCGTGAATACCAGAT
>Ga0181412_1000739_pt1 | contig 13338 bp, 21 predicted proteins | sample 35SPOviralmetaG_FD_130113 | JGI IMG/M metagenome (GOLD analysis project Ga0181412, IMG submission 130113) | Marine viral communities from the oligotrophic San Pedro Time Series (SPOT) site, San Pedro Channel, CA, USA - 35 SPOT_SRF_2012-08-15 | ecosystem: Environmental > Aquatic > Marine > Strait... | reverse complement strand
TATGTGCTATTTGAGCCATTAATAATAATTCATCATAATCCATTTGCATTCTGTTTCCATCTATGTAATTTCCTTTTCTTTCATTCATCTTAATTCGCCTCCAATTCAGAAAGATATTCATCAATCAATTGTGCTATATCATCCGGTATTGTTGCTATACTTTTTCTCTCACCATTCTCTAATTCTGCATCAATACACCAACTCACTACTCTTAACAAGGTAGACACACTCCACAATTTTCATTAGGGCATACATACCATAACATCATTACTGGTTTTCTAGTAATCATATTAAAATCACTTCTTTCATATGTATGGCCTTCGTCTATATCTGTATTACATTCTTCACATTTCATTTTAATCACGTATCCACGCTATAACTGGTATAGTAAGACATTGAGTAAGTGGTATAATCAACGACTCATCTCTTCTTAATGACGGATTATGTGAATATATCCTTTCATAGATACATCTCAACTGCCATTCTTTCAATACTACTTCCCAAGGTCTTCTATCTTCTCTCGTTGCCATTTCAATCACTCCTCCGTATAGGAATCAAACCACATTCCACGTTTTTTCATATCTGAACAAGTCGAACCACTTGTTTCAGGGTTTCGACAATGTGCTTGTGCTTCTTCAAGAGTTAACCCCTTCTTTACTGTTGTATTATTACCATTATATCTCTGTCTTATTATCTTATATCTTACCATTTATATTCCTCCACTGTTTTTATTTGTATATAGAGTAAACTCTGTCCTAAACCTCTTAGGTTTAAAGTTAGGATTAGTGCCATCTAACAACTCTGAAAGTTTTTGAACTTGAGTATGAGTCATATTCATTTCATGTGCCATTTGTACCATCCATTCATAATGTCTTCTAGTAAAAAGAGTGGAAGACGGTTTAGGATAAGACTTACCTTTAGTTCTTGCACCACATGAACACACGAACTCAATTAAACTATCTATATCTTCTATTTCTGTACTCTTTCCACACTTCCAACATTCAATTATACCTGTCTGCATACTCTATAACCCTAATAGTAGGTATATATAGGGTTTTTACGACAAAGTGCCGAACCATATGGTAAGATGTACTTTGTCACATCAACCCCATGTACCCAAAGAGATAGAGGAGAATTAACTCCTCTACCTCTCAATAAGGTTGCTTAGAAGGGATGAGAACACCCACCTTATTCTTGACCTCCGTTAGAAGGTATAGTAGATACAAGACTGTCATGAGTACCGTCCCAAGTGCCTGACTTAGACATACCAACAGCAACGCTGTTAATATTCTTCAGTACACTTGAAGCCCACGCCTGACCATCAGCAAAGTGCTTAACTTTGCTTCTTTGGTTAGGTAGCATCAATGCTCTGATAGCATCTCCACCATTATCGAAAGCCGCAGCCATAGCGTTAACTGCTTCAGTAACTGAAGCAACAACTGCTTGACCCTCAGTAGGAAGAGAGTAACCTCTCTGTCCATATGGAGCGTTTGAATAATCCCTCGCAATCTCTCTAATAGTAGAGGAAATGCGAACTTGTCTTGATTCATTACTTGTTCCTTTCTCAATCATTTTGCGGATAGTAGCATTGTCTGCTTTATCCACAGTCTTGTCAGCGTCTAGCCATGCTAGAGTCGTTCCTGTAAATTGTGTCCATTCCATTTTATATCACCTGTTAAGATAGATAGGTTTTCTCAAACCCTTCTAAGCAATATTATGTTAGCCAAATCAGTATATGGGGTTTCTGCTACAAAGTGCCACAACCATATGGTTGGTACGTTCCTTTGGGAAGTTAAACCCCAATAAGATGACCCGAAGGCCAAATTATTGGATTTAACTCCATTGGTCGTTAACGCTGAGTTCGGTGACTGAATAGGGTAGGTTAGTTAGTATATTTTCAATTTCTACCCTTCGTGGTCTACCACTTCCTCGCATTGCTCCGTTCAATGTTGCTAATTCCTTGGTTAGTAAAAGTATGACTCTATTATTGAGCCTCTTGCATTCTGCTAATGCAACTTGTTCTCTCTGATACAGACCTCTTGATATTTTAGTACCATCATTATTTTTATTCACTTGATATATCACGCTTGACATGGTATATACTACAACTTATGAGTATATGTAGGGTACTATCCACAAAGTATTGTACCATATGGTGGGGCTACTTTGTCAGAATCACCCCATATATCAGATAAGCGTTGTATATACTATGTCAAGACTAATTGAAGGCAAAGTGTACCCTTACGAGTTAGAGGTTGGTCACTCTAAATCAGGTTCACATCAAGTATTAGTCATCAAAAGCCTAAAGGTCAAAGGTGATGACTTAGCCAAGGCATTAGAAGAGTTGCATTCTGCAATTAATGTATTCAATGAAATACTAAACCAAAATAATTAGATTCCCATATGGGGCTGAAAGTGGATAGGATGAAATCACAGGATTTATCCCACTCTAAGATTTGTCAGAACGTTTGTTCTTGTATCCTCTCTAATCTCAACGACATATACTCACTATTCTAGAACAGTTGTGTATAATTAATCGGTTGAAGCATGATTGAACAACAAACCTCCCACTGCTTAGAGAACGAAAAAATATCTCCGTTCACCGAAGCCCCATATATTACATTCCAAACAAGGAAGGGTGAAATGCCTTCCGTTTTAATGGTCATTTATTGATTAACGCATTCGGCTTTACGCTTAGGATGTAGGAACATTGGCGTGACAAGAAAAGAGGTCTTGTCCTGAAACCTGAACCACGTTTATGAGATTGGAAGAGAAAGCATATGACGGTATGTGAGTATTTTACAGTCAATAGGATATGAAAGCAGGAAAAGCCAATTCAACCATTTATTTTTTTAGATATATGGGGATGTCCTACAAAGTGGCCTACCATATGGTTGTAATTTTTGCAATAGAAATAAACTCGGCGGAGGTGTTCGCAGGGGTGGCAGGGCTATATATACCGAAATGGGGAAATCTAAATTGTCAGCGAGTGTCATTCATTCGCATGTTTATCCTAGTGATATATTTAATCAACACCTTATCCTAGATACACAACCTTTGACACCTACAAATCAATACAATTTATTGGGTATAAACTACCCTTCCCATATAGTATAATATAATATACTAATATTAGTATGGTATAACATATAATTAATATCTATATTGTAACAGTCTCTGAATCTGCATTCGTTTATCCTCGTTTATCTAGTCAAATGATAAATGGAAACGCTAGAAAAGTGGATTTTTGAGTCATATAGATATATTTTATATATTCATTTATCATTTATTATTATTATACATATATATTATTACACTTACTCTCTCTCAATATCTACTATTATCTACTACTATAATTATTATAGGGTATGGTGATAAACGTGATAAACGGTAGATGGATAGGAATATCTGCGATTCCTGAATAATTTCGCAGAATAATGTTTATCATTGCCTGTATAATCGGTATGATAAACGACATCACACTCAACAATTTATGGAAGACAAGAAATGCGTTTGGCTCACTTAGCGGTGCGTCATCTGACAAGCGAAGTAGTGACCTTTAGGGGGAATGACGGAGTGACAGAGTATTGGCATAAGTTGAGAATTGTAGGTTACTTACAGTAATTGAACAGATAGATACAGGAGTTCGCCCTTCTGACAAGATGAGGACAAGCCCTACTTCGGTAGGTGAGTTCAACTTTTGGAAGATTGAATACCTAACCCTATGGAGTTGTCTAAGGGTTGCTTTGCGCTATAAAAAAGAGCAGTCGGTATTGCGGTAAATATCATCAATGTGTTACTTCAGCACATTACATCACCTCCGAGTAAGACGGCATAGTACGTCTGTTCACCCTACACATCACACTCAAAGTACAAGGTTTTTACTTCCTAAAACCATATTTGATTGGGGCTGATTACCCCAAACTTAACTGAGGCTCAACCCAACATCATGTGTTGGAAAATCCTATTTATAGGTCTTACTCAGAATAAAACGGTTTATCCTTGTGCGTATAATGATGTTGGGCTTCCCCACTTTGCTCGCAAGATTAGTGGGAATTACATCTAAGAGTTGGGTTTTGATTAAGTAATAAATTATGGTCGCTTGAGCATCGTAGGTAATTTTCCCAACTAATCACATTCAAGAAAGGAGAGAAATAAAATGAACATATTTGTATTAGATAAATGTCCTAGAGAAAGTGCTAGAATGATGTGTGACAAACACGTTGTTAAGATGCCAACTGAAAGTTTACAAATGATTTCAACAATACTAAACTTGCATGGGTTGAAGAGTCCTTACAAACCTGTAATGTTGAATCATCCTTGTACCATTTGGTCGAGAGAGACAAAGCAGAATATGCAATTCTTACTAGACCATGCGGATGAGTTGTGCAAAGAGTACACTCGTAGATATAGTAAAGTACACAAAGTCGAACTCTCAATGAAAGAGTTTGCAGAAGAAATAGAACAATTACTATCATTATTACCTGACGATGGTTTAACACCATTCGCAGTAGCAATCAGTGATAATCAAAAATGCAGAACCGCAGTAGGAAACTTTGATAGTTTATCAACTGTCGAGAAGTACAGAGCATATTACATTCACGACAAGTATTGGTTTGCACAATGGAAGTGGCCGTTAAACCCACCTTCTTGGTATGCCAAACATGTGAATCAGTATGCTAGGTTTTAGGAGGAATAAAAATGACAAGATATAAGAAAACGTTGAACATGCATCACGAAAAGAAATATGCAGACATTAAGTTACATCGTAAATCAGAACGTTTGTGTGCGTTCATTCAAGAAGATGGACATAGATGTAATGTCCCTTTCGTGGGATTTACAGTGAAACATATATATTGTGATGAACACAAACCCGATAACGCTGCTGATGACAACTCAACCGAACATAAAAATCTAAGAAATAGATATGCAAGAAATACAAACACCGAAGAAATGAGACTTTTCATTGTTGATTTAATGGAAAGAGATTCCGAGGGTTTGTTGGGTAAGAGTAATGGTAGGTCTAAGGTTGAAAAGGAACTCAAGGAATTGAAGAAAGAGTTAAAGGAATTGAAAAATATAGTCAAGGCCGTCAATAAAGAAAACAAGAAATTGAGAGAAGACAGAGATAGTGTGTCTTCAATACGAGCAGATATCAGTGAATTGAACAATACAGTTGAAAAGTTTAGAAAAACAACCCTGACTAATTCAGGGAGAATTAAGAGTATTAGAGTTGATATTGATGCTCTAAAAGAAAAATGGGGTCTTTGACCCAAACATAGTCAAGTCGGTTTCCACAGTAATAAGTGAGATTCTCAAAAAATCGTGGTGTTGCTCTCTCCGCATAATCACTTCCCGATAACAAATGTAATAGAAATAAACTATTTTATGTAAAAGGCACAAACAATGTGCTATTTTGGACAGTTTAAGTAGTCTCAGGATTTATTTTTTGCAAGAATTAGTTTATCTCTATTATGAATGAGTAAAGAGCATAAGAGGAATTAAAATGGTAATAAGTAACAATAAATTAAATAATAAAGAGTTTTACTGTACTATCTGTAATGACACAGAACGAGTTGCAGTACAAACAGAGTACGGTGAATATGAAGTTGATGAATGTCTTTGTGTTATGCAGAAGTTCTTTGAGAGACATGGTATAGAGGTTGAAGACGATGACCAAGAAGATAATAGGTAGATGTGAGATATGCCATATCAGGAAACCTATTTGGAGTAATCAACCCAAAGATACTTGTTTAGACTGCTATCAGACCCTAACATGTTAGAGAGAGACAAGCAGTATATTAGATTTAAGAATGCACTTCTTTCAGTGAAAGAGATTCAAGCGTTTACTTGGTCTAGTCTGAAAGAAACAGACGAAATGAATAAGTTATTCTACGGTGATAGGATAGGTGAACACGGTAGACCAAAGTACTACAAAGTAGTAGTATTTCTTCGTGGAGGGCAGAACTTTGTATCTGCTTGCACAAAGAAGAACCTTGACCATTTGATTAGAAGATTCAAAAGACAATGGTCTGATGAAGAGGAATAATAATGACAGATAATATGAGAGATATAATAGCAATCAATGTAGAGAAAATGAAGAATCATTACAATGGTATGGTTGAGGCGTACGAAAAGTTGCCTGAACTAAAGCCTGTAAGAAAACAGATAATAGAAGATGCTATCTTAGTGATTGGGGTCACTATGGATGGTGTGATAAAAGAAATAATAGATGAAGGAGGAAGAATATAATGTTTGGAATATTAAAAACAATGTATCAGATAGCAACACCTTGGAACTGGACTAGTGACGGTACAGGGAACGATGATGTCTGAGTGAATTAACAGCGAATGTAGAGTTTAAATACTCTCAGAAAGAATAAAAATAAGGAGGAAATATAAATGAATAAACAAGAAAGTAATGTAGAGTTTAGGATGGTAAATGATGATGAAATGCCACCTATGGTAATAACGATGAATGACAATGATGAAGTTAAGGTAGTACTTAACCAACGTTTTTTAATTTGGCTATCGCTAAACAGAAAGACAATTGGTGGATTACCCGAAGCACTGTATGGTAAAATAGACATGCTTCTAGATGGATTCTTGAGAGAACAGAGAAACAACGAGAGGATGGATTTAGAATGAGTGACGATATTAAAGATGATATTGATAAGTTAACTGAAACCCTTACAACAGCAGTAGGTTTTCCTACACAAATGGTAACAGACTGTATGGAACATATTATCAAAACTGATGCTATGATTCAGGAGTTAGCAAGAGAGTCAAGACGATTAACACTAATGCATATGGCTAGAATGCAAATGCTAATTACTGAAATGGCTGATAATGTTAACACTTACAGGGATGGTTTAAATGAATGATATAGATAATGAAAGGAACTTAAAGAAAGGTAATAATTATCCTGCCTTAACTTCAAGATTGTTAGCATTGTCTGAGTCGGATGACTATGAGATAGCAAAGAAAGAATGGCGTATTACAGGTAATGTTTGGAAGAAGTCACCTATTGGAAGATATAGAGAGATTATCCTAAATCATCCTAGTGGACACCCACATAATTGTTTATGTGGTAAAGATATTGTATATCACTTTGAGATAGAGAATACTGTAAACGATGTTAAGGAGATAGTTGGTTCAACATGTATCAACAATTGGATGGTTCTAAGACATATGTCTGAAACACTTAACATTCCTATTAGTGCTATCACTGAAGAAAAGATAGAAGAGTGGAAGAACGTTGCTGTTCAGACTTTGATTAGAGAAGCATGGTGGGACGATGAAGGAGAAGAGTTCACTAACTTGTTCGATGAAATCAAAGACCTAGACTTGAGACTTAACGTTAAGAAGACAGGTAAGAAATACTATGACACTGAACTCAAAGAATACCGTCCTGTAACTTACATTAGAAAAACAGGCTCAGGTAAGTTCGGTAGAGAAGATTATCAAATGGCTTCTATTGTTTGGAGATGGAATCATCCTGATAACAAGAGAGCGCAGAGTAAGACTAGAGGTTATCCTAATGATAAGTTGTTAGGTGATATGGATTTATTTTCAATATACATTGATGAATATCTAGAACAACTAGGTGTTGAGGACAAGTATGTAGAAGACAGGAAAGTATTCCTAGAAAACTTGGACTTAGACATTAAGGATAAGATGAGTAAACTCAGAGAGCATGATGTAACAGAACGTAAGTTTATGGAAGCATGTCTCTACTTTGGTTTCCCTGTATTCAATGCGTTTGAAGATGGTACTAATTCTTGGGAACGTGGTTTTTTGAGAGATATGAAGCGATTATTCACTAGAGGAGGCGAACCAACAGTAAACCAAGCCGAAAGGTTAAAGGAGATTTTACTAACACGCAAGACTACCAAGGCAACAGAGCCACAACTTAACTTTCTAAAAGGATTAGGATATGAAGGGGATATGACATTACTTACTAAACAGCAAGCATCTGAGGAGATAGAAATATTAAAGAAAACCGATGCTTGGCCGGTAGTAAGAAAAGGTACATGGAGGGAAGTTCATGAGTAAGAAAAATAAAGAAACAAAAGAAGAAGTTGAAGAAGTAACAGAAGAAGTAGTGGTGGAGCAAACACCCGTAAACACATTGCAAGAAGATTTCAATCGTCTTCTAGAGTATGCTAAAAGTTTAGAAGGAACTATTCAAGCATTCAGACAGAAGGTTGAAGTTTACGAGTCAATGCAGATACAACTCCTTGGTGATAAGAAGGACTTAAAATCCTACATTACATCATTAGAGAATACGCTTAACCAAGCAAGACAGTCAACAGAGTCTTAAAAATAGTTGAATAAAAAAAAAGAAGGTAATAAAAATGAAATTGAGAATAATGAATGAAACAGGCCACACTGAACTAGAAGTATCTAGTGCAGAGATGATTGAGCAGATAGCAGAACACCCAACTCATTGGGTTTATGTTGACGGTGATATGGTAAGCAGACAGAACATAACCAACATAGATTGGTCAACTGTTGATAATGTAAACCTAGTCCCTGCTATTGTCGGCGGCTATTAATTCGATAAATAAAAGAAGTCGGATTTTCAAGAAACCCCTTGTGGTATATACACTTGGGAGATAACTACTATATGCTGCATTACGCACGTTTGTAGTCCTAACATCGGGGCAGATGTCAAGTAGGTGAGAAGCCTACTAAAAACACTTATTAAAGGAGAGAAGGAAAATGAAATTAGGAAATGAAGTATTAGCAGAAGCCGTAGAGAATATGAAGTATGCTAAATGGATAGAAACAGAACAACGAAAGGAAACATGGGATGAGATTTGTGATAGAAATAGAAACATGCATCTTAAACATCTAAAACAAACATTGGATTTAGATGAGGATACTTATACTACAATAGCAACTAGGTTATATGATGTATATGACAACTTTGTTAAAACTCGAAAGATACTTCCATCAATGCGTTCAATGCAGTTTGGCGGAAAGCCAATAGAAGTATCTCCAAATAGAATATACAACTGTGCATTCTTACCAATAGATAGTACACTATCTTTTAGTGAAGCAATGTTCTTACTATTGGGTGGAACAGGTGTTGGTTTCTCAGTACAGAAACATCACATTGACAAACTACCTGTTGTTAGAAAGCCTAGTACTGATAGAACTTATAGATACAAGGTAGCCGACACCATTGAAGGTTGGGCTGAAGCCATTAGAGTTCTTTTTGATAGTTATACTGGTAAGAGAACAACAATGCCTAGATTTGACTATTCAGACATTAGACCTAAAGGTGCTAGACTCAAAACAACAGGTGGAAATGCACCCGGCCCTGAACCACTAAAGAAGTGTATTGTTATTATACAAGGTATGTTCAATGAGATGGAAGAAGGACATAAGATTAAGCCAATTGAAGCACATGACATGATGTGTTATATTGCTGATACTGTATTATCAGGAGGTATTCGCCGTTCTGCTTTAATCAGTTTATTCAGTGCTGATGATAGAGAGATGATTAATGCTAAAGCAGGTAACTTCGCAGAAGAAGGTAATGCTCAAAGATATAGAGCAAACAATTCGGCAGTTGTATTGAGACATAGAGTTACAGAAGATTTCTTCAAAGAACTAATGTCTAATGTTGCTAACAGTCATTCAGGAGAACCCGGCGTTTATCTAACTAATGACAAAGATTGGGGTACAAATCCTTGTGTAGAAATTGGATTACGACCCTATCAATTCTGCAACTTGTGTGAAGTCAATGTATCTAATGTTGAAAACGAGGAAGACTTACTACAACGTGTTGAGGCGGCAACAGTCTTAGGAACAGTGCAAGCGACATATACTGACTTTCACTATCTTAGAGAAGTTTGGAGAAGAAACACCGAGAAAGATGCTCTTATTGGTATTGGTATGACAGGTATTGCTAGTAACAAACTCATGGATTCTTGGTATAGTAATGCGGCATTGTTAGTTAAGGCAACTAATGCTACTTACGCTAAGATGCTTGGTATTAATGAAGCCGCTAGAACTACTTGCGTTAAACCCGCAGGAACAACTAGTTGTGTTTTAGGTACTTCTAGTGGTATTCATGCTTGGTATGGTAAGTACTATATTAGGTCAGTTCGTGTAGGTAAGAGTGAAGCAATTTATCCTTATTTGTTAGAGAAACTTCCTGATTTGGTTGAAGATGAAATAGGTAAAGAAGATGAGAGTGCAGTATTATCTATACCACAAACTATTCCATACGACTATGTGACAACAAGAGCAGATGAAACTGCTTTGGATATGTTAGAGAGAGTAAAGTTTGTTTCTGAGAATTGGGTTAAAACAGGCCATCGTAGAGGAAACAATGGTCACAATGTTTCAGCAACTGTCTATGTTAAACCAACAGAATGGAAAGAAGTAACTCAATGGTTATGGGATAATAGACATTCATACAACGGTATGTCTTTCTTACCTTATCATGGAGGAGAATACAAACAAGCCCCATTCGAAGAAATAGATGAAGAAAGATATAACAAAATGGTCAAAAAACTACACCCAATAGATTTGACTGAAGTAATAGAATTGGAGGACACCACCAACCTTCAGGGCGAAATAGCCTGTGCAGGTGGAGCATGTGAAGTATAGATGTTAATTAAAGAGAAAGATTTCCTTAACTTCGAGTATGTTATTAGGACTAGTGTGACTATCCCTCAAAGGGTTTGGTTAGACAAGAGTTTCAAACTATACAAGAGTGGTAATCTTAGATACAGTAAGTTGTATCATTCTATGGAACGTGCTGTTGTAGGAGGGCATAGTTCTTTCAAATCAATGGAAGAACTTGCCTCTCATATAGAAAGAGACGCATGGTATTTACACAATTATGGTGATGCCAAACATTGGGAAAAAGAAAATAAAAAGGTGAATGAAAATGGTAAAAATAAAAATAATAATTCCCTCAGTGGGAGATGACACAAGAAATTACACAACTAGTAGTTTTTTATTGAGGTCTTCAAAGAAACAGTTATTTCGTAGTATTTGGATGCGAGATAGATTCAGCAAGTATGTAACTAATAGAAATGCTTTAAACCAATTTGGGGAATTACAATGGCAAGTAACGAGGCCAAGTCTATCAAATGTTAGAGGTGAACAAGACCCCATACTAACAAATACTTCTGCATTAATAACTAATGCATTATTAACTAAAGTACAGAATGAAAACTTCTTGAACACTATAACTTTCAAATACAATAATGGTGAAAGTATTATTGTTTATGGTCGAAAGGGTAGTGGACATCATATTGATGGTGTTAGAGTAAGTAAGAAAGACCTTGCAGTTGTCCTATCCAAGATAATAATACGTGGTGCGTTTGTAAGAGATGTACTTGTAATGGATGATTATATTGAGAAGGTTGTTCACTATCCACCTAATGTTCTTCATGCTATTGAGAATAGAAGTAATTACAACTTTTACCATGTAGGAGAAAAACATGAGGTGTTGATTAATACTAAAGTAATCAGTGAAACCGAATGTGCTTTAGAGATTTCAGAAGGTGTTTGGGGTGCTATTACTCTAAAGGATTTGAATGTGTTCATTAATACATTTAGATTTGGTCAATCCAAGTCCAAGACTTGGTATAGAGCAGACCCTTCAAAACTATGGCAATTGCTGATGGGTAATATGCCTAGTCCAACAGAACAGAAGTTATGTATAGCGTGGTTAATGCAGAACAGAAAACAGAATATGGTTGAAGACAGAGCAACAAAACTACTACATGATATGGATGCTGAATATCCAAACATTAGATTGGTTCAATTCAAAAATCCAATGAACAAGGCTCTATTCGTTAGAGGTAAAGTTGCTGATTGGGTTGTTGTTGATGAGAAGAAGGGTATGAAACTTGGTCATCAGAATGTTAACACATACTTGATTAATGGTAAAGATTCAGACAATTCTAAAACTTGGAAAGGTCATTCGCTCACTGGCCCAATATGTATTGATAATATTCATAGAAACTCAAGCATTGGCGACCAATTAACTGCTAGAGCATTAGCACTAATGAATGATGAAACATCTGCCAAGAGTATCTATACTATTGTTGATTACGTGAAGCAAGCATCTGAAAGAAACCTAGTAAACCCTGATAATTACCGTATGGATATGTCCAAACTAAACTCTTGGTCTAAACAGAAAGAACAGGACTTTGCGGCAAAGAAAGCATTGGAGGCTAAAGCGTGAAGTGTATGGAGTGTGGCTCAACCGAATCATCGTTTGATGATAGGTTGGGCTACCACATATGTTCTGATTGTGGTCTTGTGCTTAATGTCGAGATATTCGAGGAAACATCTAGTGCAATGGAATCAGATTCTAAATATGGTATGGGCAGTACAATACAATTTGGAAATAGAAGTAAAACGTCTGTAAAACATAATCTAAGACTCAACCATATTAAGACTGAGGCAAAGAGTAAGTTTTGGTCAGAAGGAGATATAGCAACTCACAATACATGTATGATGTATCTATCTCCTTACAAACCGTATAAACTCTCATTGAGAAGAGAGGTAGAACACTACTATCAAGAGTTGCAACGGAATAGAGTATTGGTTGGTTTACCAACAGAAGTAAGGGCGGCAGGTTTAGCATACTTTATTCTAAAGGATGAAAGTATTTTTGTCTCTCTCAAGTCTTTACAGAAAACATCGGGAGTTCATAGAAGTAAGATAATGAAGGCTTCTAAGAAAATAGCCAAGTTTTATCGTAAGTCTCATATTTTTGGTGTTAGAGATGTACACGATGTAGTGACAGTGTGTTTAGATAAATCAGGAGCAGATATTAAAGATAGAAATCTTATCTTTGCCTTTGTTGACTATGTATCCAACTACTATGAAACAGTAAATGTCAGAGTTGGTAATGGTGAAATCGCAGGAGCAGTATATATTGCATGTAAAATGTTAGACTATCCTGTATTACAGAGAGAACTAGCATCAACAGTCAATATTAGTGAAGTAACGTTGAGAATACACATAAGAAAAATATGTGAACTAATACAGATAGAAAGAACTATCTTGAATAAATATAATGTAAATAAAATAATTGGAGGAATAAGAGAATGAGAAAAGTAATGATAATAGGAACAGGTGGAATTGGAAGTTATTTAGTTGACTTCCTATCGAGAATTGGTATTTATGAAATAACAGTGTTTGATGATGATAAGTTAGAAGAGAAGAATCTAACATATCAAAACTTCATGGCTGATATGGTAGGGCAGACTAAGGTTAATGCTCTTAATAATAGATTGAAGGTAAATGGGTTAAAACCTGTAAAGCCTCAACCGTATCAAGTATTAGTAGAGAAGCAATT
>Ga0181412_1000736_pt1 | contig 13371 bp, 11 predicted proteins | sample 35SPOviralmetaG_FD_130113 | JGI IMG/M metagenome (GOLD analysis project Ga0181412, IMG submission 130113) | Marine viral communities from the oligotrophic San Pedro Time Series (SPOT) site, San Pedro Channel, CA, USA - 35 SPOT_SRF_2012-08-15 | ecosystem: Environmental > Aquatic > Marine > Strait... | reverse complement strand
TAAATTTGAAAATAAAATAAATAAATAATTACTAACCCGTTTTAAGAACTTTCCTTTTTAGTATTTATTAACGATAAAAAAGTTTTAATTAAATAAAGATTATGGCCGAATTTAAATTCCCAACCGAAGAAGTAGAATTACCATCTAAAGGATTATTATATCCTAAAGACTCTCCCTTATCAAGTGGTAAAGTTGAATTAAGATATATGACTGCTAAAGAAGAGGATATTCTAACAAACCAAAAATACATTCAAAATGGTACAGTATTAGATAAATTATTGGAATCACTAATAGTTAATAAAGATATAGATACTAAAGATTTATTTGTGGGTGATAAAAATGCATTATTTGTAGCAGCACGTATCTTGGGATATGGTAAGGATTATGTTGTAACAATTGCGGGTAAAGAAGAAAAAATAGATTTAAGTGAACTTGAAAATAAACCTATAGATGAAAGTTTATTTGAAAATGGGGAAAACAGATTTATTTATAAATTAGAAAATACCGGGACTGTTTTAGAATTTAAATTTTTAAATGGTCATGATGAAAAGAAAATTGAACGTGAATTAGCTGGCCTTAAAAAAATCCACCCTAATTCCTCTTCAGAACTAACTACTAGATTAAAACATGTTATTCTTTCAGTAGATGGAAAAGATGATTCTAAAGATATTAGGGAATTTGTTGATAATTATTTTTTAGCTAGGGATGCTAGAGCATTTAGACAATATATAAGTGACTTAGGTCCTGATATTGATATGTCTGTATCGCTTGAAGGAGGGGAGGTAGTTACAGTCCCTATTGGACTTAACTTTTTTTGGCCTGACGCCTGAAATAGCCCCAGAATATAGAATACTTTTATTTAGACAAATCCATAGCATAGTATTCCATGGTAAAGGAGGGTATGATTATAATACAGTTTATAATATGCCTATTTGGTTAAGAAAATTTACTCTTTCAGAGATAAATAATTTTTATGAAGAAGAACAGGAACAAATTAAAAACGCTAAATCAGGAAAAAAGGGAACAAAAACATTAGTTTCTTCTGATGGTAAAGTAAATACCCCAGAATTTTTAAAATCTTCTCAAGAATATAAAGGAAAGAGCAGCTATAAGTAGTTGCTTTTTTTAATATTTATAACATATACAATTCTATATGGCTAAGGACGCTAAAAAACAACTTGACGACTTAAATGAACAAATTGATTCTCTATATAAAAGACTAGGGAGAATGGATACTCCTCCTGTATTTGATGAGAAACAAATAGGAGCTGCTAGAAGAGAAATTCAAAAACTAAAAGTTGATTTAGATGAGGTAAATAATAGCTTATCTTATATATCAAAATCTTTCCGTGATAGTATAGCTGAATTATCAACTCAAAATACTGAGTTAGGATACGCTAAAAAATCTCTTAAAAGTATAGAAAAAATAGCAAGGGATATTGCTTATGAAAATCAACAAGGACTTTTAATTGATGATAACCAATTAAAGAATTTAGAAAAAAAAGCTAAACTAGAATATGAAAGTTTAAGAATAGCAGTTGAAAGTGGAAGATTAGCACCTAAGGTTCAACAAGAATTTGAAGATAATTTATCCACACAAAAAGAATTTGAGAAAACAATGGCTCGAATTCGTGAAACCACTAAAAAAATTAAAGGTGATATTGGTGTTAAAACCTTTGGTTTTATGGATGATCTAACCAAGAAAATCCCAGGTTTATCAGCATTATCGGACCCATTCAAAGAAGCAAGTGAGGCATCTCAAAAAATGGCTAAATCTAATTTAGACTCATTTGGTGAAGTAAACCCTAAAAACTTAAAAATGTTAAAGGGTATTACTAGTGAACAAAAAGAAGGTCTTAAGGTGGCCATGAAAAGTGGGGATAAACTAACTAAAGATAAAATTAAAGAACTAGGAATTGAAAAATTATTAACTAGTCAAAAAGGAAAACAATTAGCAGGAGGGGTTGCTTCTAAAAAAGCAGGAGCACTTTTTGGAAAATCTGGGTTAGCTAAAAGTGCAACTTCTCCCCTAAGAGCAGGTTTAAAAGTATTAGGTCCTGCTATAAGTAAAATGCTTACTAAAGCATTAGGTCCCGTAGGTTTATTAGTTGAATTATTTATGGCTATTAAAGCATCTGATAAGATAGTTGCTGACATGGCTAAAAATTTCGGTATTTCCTATAATGAGGCTTTAGGAATGAAACAAGAAATGACATCAGTAGCCCAATCTTCTGGTAGTATATTTGTTACTTCTAAAGGTATATCTGAAACTTTTAGTGCTATAAATAAATCATTAGGTACTAATAGCATGTTAAGTGAAGATATGGCTGTTGAATTTACCAAACTCAGAACAATGGCTGGGTTTACTAATGATGAACTAAAAGGGTTAGCAGGTATAATGATTGGTAGTAAAAAGTCTACTAAAGAAGTTACAGGTGAATTTTTAGCACAAGCTAAAATCTCATCAACCCAAAACGGTGTTTTACTTAATGAACAACAACTTCTTAAAGAAATTGGAAATATTTCTTATGCTACAACTTTATCTTTAGGTAAAAACCCAGGATTAATAGCAGAAGCAGCCGCTACAGCAAAATCTTTAGGTATGGAGTTATCTAAAGTAGAGGGCATTGCTGATAGTATGTTAGATTTTGAATCTTCTATTTCAAATGAACTTCAAGCAGAATTACTTTTAGGTAAAGATATTAATTTAGAAAAAGCTAGACAGTTTGCATTAGATAATAATATAGCAGGGGTAGCCCGTGAAATTAATAAACAAATAGGCTCTTCAAAAGACTTTACTAAACTTAATAGAATCCAACAAGATGCTTTAGCAAAATCTGTTGGTATGAGTAGAGAAGAATTAGCTAAAACCCTGGCAACTCAAGCAAAACTACAAAAACTTACAGGTAAAAACGCAGAGCAAGCTAAAAAAGATTTTGAAACTTTAAAAGCTAGAGTAGGTGAAGAAGAAGCTCTAAGAATTCTTGAAGAAAAGGGAGCTGATGGTTTATCCAAACAAGTAGGAATGGCTGATAAATTTAGTGCTACAATAGATAAATTGAAAGAAATTTTTGTGGTTGTAGGTGAAGCTTTAATGCCTGTTTTTGATGTTCTAGTAAGTGTATTTAAAATAATAGGACCTATAATGAAAGGCCTATCCCCAGTATTTAGATTAATAACATTAATAGGAAATGCTATAGGGGATGTACTCTCCATGCTTTCAGGAGATTTTTCATTTTCGGGAACAAAATCAGCATTTGGTAATATGAAACCAACTGATATTTTACCTCCTGGATTTGCTGCGATAGGAGAATTTGCAGGAGTACCTTCAATGAAGGAAATAATGATGGCTAATGGAGGTGTAGTAACAGGACCAACTAGAGCTGTTGTAGGTGAAGCAGGACCTGAAGCGGTTATACCTCTATCAGATAATTCTCCAATGATTAAACAAGCCAATAAAACAAACGAATTATTAGCTACTTTAATAGGACAAAATTCCAAAAAACCAGAATTATCTCCTGTTGGTTTATATGAAGTTCAATAGTATAATATTTATAATAAAATAAAATCATGGGATTATTAGACAAATTACAATCAGTAGGATCTATATTTTCTAGAGGAAATGGTCAATCACCAAAACCTGTAGAATTAGATGAAACTAAGTTAACACCAGCACAATCAAGCTTTGATTTAGATGGTGAAACACCAGAAAAATATAGCGACAGATTACCTGAATAATATAATTAAATGGGACTAGTTAATTTAACAACAAATTTAAAGTCTCTACGTTATGGGAAAGATAGAATAGGAGGTGGCTCTAGTGGCCAACCATATATCAAAACAGATATACCTGATAGCTTTTCAGATGTAGGACGAACTGGGGGACCAGATGTCATTTTACGAGGTGGAACTTTAGTACCTAGTAAAGCGGCTAGAGATGTTTCTAGGTTAGCTAAAATGTTCTTTGATTTTAAATCACTTGGAGGTCCCTTATTTATAGCCAAAGAAAATTTATTATCACGTACTTCAGTTGCCGTAGATGGTAAAGGTAAAGCATTAAATAACGGTGTATACTTACCAACCTCTACTCTATTACAGTCCGCTGGTAATTCCTTAGGTCTACATTTAAATAAACAAGGAATTGATCCATTTAAAGGTATAGGAAAAAATGGGGGAGGTATATTTGAATTATTTGGTGGTTCAGATCCATTAGGTCAACCTACATATGTTGAAATAACAACAAATCCTCAATATAAAAGTAAATTAGAAGGATTTGTTAGTAGTAAAATCAATACTAAAACAGACTCTCCTGAATTATTTAATTATCAAGGTGGTCCTGGTTCAATATTAGGAATTGGTAAAACTAGAATACCTTTAGCTAAAAACAGAACAGGCCTAAACAACCCAGATTTAAATTATACTACAGGATCATATGTAGTTGGAGGTTCTATAGCAAATGGGTTTTTTAATCTTAATGTTTATAATGAAAGTAAATATACTTCTCCAACTGATAAATCAGATATAACATTAAGCTTACAAAGTAAACTAGGAGCAACTCCAAAATTTGCATCCGAAGTAAATGATCCTCTAACTTCATTTAATCTAAAAGCTGGATTTACACAAAATACAGTGGGCAACGGGTTAAATGATAAATTTAGACCAAATGAATATAATACTCCTACTGAAAATGTCCCTAGTATTCAAGAAGATTTTAGAACTAAAAGTGATAATCCCAAAACTAAGGCCTTTAGGTTAGATTATACTAACCAAAATATAGAAAAAAGAGTTGGTTTAGGAAACCCTGGTAGGAAAAAAACAAGAGAAGAATTAGCAAACTATCAAAAGGGTATAGGAGAGTTAGATAAGATAAACTCTTTAAGACTATATAAATCAGGAAATGTTACTTCAAATACAGATAAAAATGATTTAGTTAAATTTAGAATTGGTATTATTCAAAATGATAAACCATCAGAAAAAGTATTCATTCATTTTAGAGCATTTTTAGACTCAATGTCTGACGATTATAATGCAGATTGGGGAAGTGAAAAATTAATGGGTAGAGGAGAAAATTTTTATAGATATAATGGATTTGATAGAAAAATTAGTTTAGGTTGGACTGTAGTAGCTCAATCTAAAGATGAATTGATACCTATGTACCAAAAATTAAATTATTTAGCCTCTACTTTAGCCCCAGATTATTCAAAATCTCTAGGTTATATGAGAGGCAATTTAGCTACATTAACTGTAGGTGGGTATTTATACGAACAACCTGGAATTATTACTAGTTTAAGCTACTCAGTTCCAGAAACATCTCCATGGGAAATAGCAATACCAACCAAAACAGGTGCTGATGCTAATAATGATATACTATCGGATAAAACTGTAAAAGAAATGCCTCATATGATTAAGGTAACAGGATTTAACTTTATCCCAATTCATGAGTTTACACCTCAAACTCAACAAAATAAATTTGATATAAACGGTAAACTAACTAGTTTTGGAAAAGAAAGGTATATAGCACTATCTAATGGAAGCAACCAATATGATAGTGAAAATTATATTAAAAAATGAAAAGATATCAGGACATAAAAATATTAAATAATTCTAAAGGCAAAAGATATTATGGGACAACTAAATACCCAGATATTCCTTTATCTTTAGAAGATATTTATGTTTACACAACCCAAGGAGATAGATTTGATTTATTAGCTCAACAATATTATAGTGATTCTTCTTTATGGTGGATAATTTCCTCCGCAAACCGTGATTTACCACAAAATTCTTATTATATTCCAGAAGGTAAACAAATTAGAATTCCACAAAATATTGCATCAATTTTTTCTCAATTTAAAGCTTTAAACGGAAGATAGTTATGACTGGAAATATAGTAGGAGAAGAATTTGATGATTATGTATTTTCTCAAATTTCTCAAAGGCAAAAAAACCAATTTTCTGGGTATAATTCAACACGTACCCCTGACCAACTTCAGTATTTAAATAATACTAATGCCTGGGTCAAATTAGCTTCAGGAGCATCAATTAACAAAGCAGATGAGGGGTTAGAAAGACTTCGAAAAATTTTAAAAAGTGATGATGTAGATAAATATAATGGGGATGAACTTGCAAAAAAAGCAATACTATTTAATGGCCTTTCAGAAGTAGACCCCGCTACATATAAAGACGATAAAAAAATTGAAAAATTATCTGAATATAATAGCAGAGCGGGTTACTCAAAATCAACTGATGTATGGAATTTAACATCAGCTTATGGTCTTGGAGGTTCAGAATTTGGTCAACAACCTATGCCGGGTATTCAATCTGTTTCTGTAAAATCTTTAAATAGAGGTTCTATTAGGGAGGCAAACATTAAATTAAAAGCATATAATAAATCCCAATTTGAAATTATAGAACTCCTCTATTTAAGAGTAGGATTTACTATGATGTTAGAATGGGGGAATGATAAATTTATTGATAATAAAGGAGAGCTAAAAAAAACAGGTAATACTATTATAGAAGACCTATGGTTTACAGCTAATGGTTACACTCAAATGTCTATGATTGAAGCTATAGAAAGATATAGAGGATATTATGATGGAAATTATGATGGGTTTTTTGGTAAGGTAGTTAATTTTACTTGGACATTTGGTTCTGATGGTAGTTATGATATTGATTTAAAATTAATAACAGTAGGAGATATAATTGAATCCTTACAAGCGAATATTCCTGTAAACTCAGCAGAAGTAGGATTAATAGATACAGATTTATCTTCATCAATAGAAGATGGTGGAGCTTATATTAATTTAGCAGATTCTTCTATAGTAAATGCCGCTCAAAGTAATAAGATAGGAAAATACTTATTCACTAGTATATCAGATGATAAATTATGGGAATCAAACCCAGACTATTTTTCTTTAAAAGCAAATCAATTAGAAAAATCAAATAAAAGAGGAAGAACAACATCAGATTTTCCATTAGATAGAAAAATAAACGATAAGTATAATTATTTTATGTCTTTTGGGGAATTATTAAATATTTTTCAAAATAATCTTATACCGGGGATAGAAATAGGAGGTAAAATTGATTCCTGCTTAGATATTGAAAATGATCCTTATGCTAATAGAATTTCATATTACCCAAACCAAACATCCCTTGATCCAAGAATTTGTATATTTAAGTATGTATTTGGAAGTTTAGGAGAATCAAACAAACGATTTAGTATATCGGGGGTAGCAACACCCCCTTATTTATATGAATTAAATAATTATGTTGATGTAATTGGTTCTAATGTGTTATATGGTAAATTAATGAATATTTATTTAAATTACGATTTTATATCTAAATGCCTAACAGCTAATACAAAAGATGGAAAATTAACAGTATTTAAATTTTTCCAAAAAATATGTGATGGTATTAATGAGGCTTTAGGTGGAGTTAATAATATAGAACCTATCATTAAAAAAGATAAAATTGTAACTTTTATAGATCAAAATCCTATTCCCGGACTTTTAGAAACCTTATCTGTAGATAAAACAATAGTTGATTTAGAAGTGTATGGATATAATGAAGCTAGTGGTTCTTCTAATTTTGTACAAGATATATCATTCAAAACCCAAATATCTCCTAATTTGGCATCAATGATAACTATAGGAACAACAGCGGGGGGTGCAAATGAAGACGGTACCGCTTTTTCATATTGGAATGAAGGGTTAATAGATAGATTTGCTCCTAAATATGTAGAGGCCGAAGGAGATATAAATAAAAGCACCTCCCCAGAAAAAGATAGAATATTAGAATTAATAAAAATATACGATAAAGATTCCGCATGGAGAATATTTGGACCATCTGATGATCCTGTCACAAGCTTTTTTGAGGGTATTAACCCATCAGAAAAATCAAAGTACAAAGGTGAAAGAAGACAAATAAAATATTCAAATATTAATGCTATGATATCATGTCGAGAATTTGTAGATAAACAACTTAAAGAAGACAAATACTTAAAAAATAATAAAGGGGTTATTTCACAAGGCCAATTAGCAGCAGAAAAACTTAATAATTATGCTGTTTATTTATCTGAAGCATTTGGGGGTACATCTGGGGTAATAGTTAGATCTTTAGTAAAAATTAAAAAGAAAAATACTTTAGTAGAAAAAACAATATCTCCTATCCCTATTAAAAACTCCAAATATACTTTATTTGATCCTAAATTTATACAAAGAGCAAAATCAACATATAAAGTTTATATAAATTCTATAATGAAAGCTGATTTTTTTCAAGAAGGAGATGATAAAACACCTTCTAACCAAATTGGGTTTATTCCTGTAGGGTTTGATATTAAACTGCAAGGAATAGCGGGAATAAAAATATATAATAAATTAAATATTAATAATACCTTTTTACCTTCTCAATACCCTAAAGCATTAAAGTTTGTAATAAATGGGGTTAACCATAATATTAGTAACAATAAATGGGAAACTAATTTATCTACTATATCAATCCCACGAGTACAAAATACAAATACAGGGGATATATCATCATTTTTAGCTAAATTAAAAGTCAATGCTTCAAATATCATCCAAGAAGACATACTTCCATTAGAAGAACAAAAACCACTACCCCCTGTAGACACAAAAGTCACCCGTATTTACTATAAGGGAGAAGAAATAAGTATACTCAATACATTGAAACTGATGAATGAGGATGCAAAGAGTGCTTTCCGACCATTTTTAGCTGAATTTGTGAATGATTGGGATGGATATAAAATGAAAATAAATGCTGTAGGAAGAACATATGAAAAGTCAGTATATTTAAAATCACTAGACAAACGAAATGCAGCCCCAGGATATTCTAAACATAATTATTATTCCGGTTTAGATTTTAATATTGTAACTCCTTTAGGAGAGATGTTAAGAAAAAAAGGAATGAGAAGTAAATGGATAAACCAAGGCTTTCAAAAATTAGCAAATAAACATGACATAGAATGGGGTGGAGATTTTGCAAAATATGAAGATTGTATTCATTTTTCTGTAAAATTTAATATAAATACTGCTGTTAAAAACGCTATAGCTAAGTATGGTTCATTAGATAAATTAACAGGTGATAAAGGTAAAACAGTAAAAATAATTTAATATGTATTACCCAAAATCTCAAATAATAGAAGACTTATACACCAATGGAGGTGAACTTAAACCTTTTAATTCCGAAAAAGAATATAAAGGATATTACTTTAGAACTTCTAATGGTGAAATATTTTCGGGCAAAAACCCCAATGATAAACCTAATATACCCTTAGATATAATTAGCCCAGGAGCAAACGAACTTAGCTCACCAAGTAGTGAAATAAATTTTACAGATAATAAAACAAAAACTACAAAATACACATCAAAAGAATCAGAACCCTTAGCTAATAACTATTATATAGTTAATGATTCTTATTATAGGTCAAGATCAATTCCTATAAATAGAGGAGAGGCACCAAGAAAACCTATCCAATCAAAACCCTACCCAACCGAAGAAGATTATAAAAATGGACAATTTACAAGATATTTTGTTAAAAAATCCAACGAAAATACATTTATTGAGATTAATGAAAAAGAGTACGATTTATTTAAATCAAAAATATCTAAAGTTCAATATAATCTCTATATTCCTATTAAAATGTCTTGGAATTTAGTAGGAGATAGAACAAAGGTATTTAATAATAATAAATCAATAACATCACTTTATGAAACAAGAGATAAATTATATGGATTTAGTTTATTCTTTAAAAACAAATTTGATGGGTATTATAAGTCGGATATGGAAGGGTTTCATATAATGCCTGATGGTACTAAAATGAAAGATTCGGATATGCCTAACTACAATACTCCTCCAAAAACAAGTGGTTATTAACAAAATAGTTCGTATATTGGGTTAAAATTAGGTTATATGTACTGGCTTGTAGAAAACGAGGAGCAGTTAAATGTTTTAATAAATAGTGGTTATAAAGAGGCTTTCATTGAGGTAATACCTTATAATGACACAATACACCCCGTACAAAACCATATTAGTTTAGTGTATATTAGACCAATTGAAGCGAGTAAAGGCTTTATGGTATGCGTTACGCATAGTGAATGTTTAAATGCATTAAACACGCGTATAAATGATTTATTAAATAAATTTGAAGTATTATATTGTCGTGATAAAAAGGAAATATTACACTATTTTCCAATCAAAACTCTTTATGACATAACACCACCCCCTCATACGTATATACGACCTACAACACAAACACATGATTTATACTATCGTGAACACAAAGATAATCCGGAGTTAAACTTAATTATACCGATTGTTAAACATTATGAATTATGTGAGACGATTTTTAGAGATCTAAAAGCAAATATTAACATAGAAAAAACTAAATATAATGAATTCTTTAACAATAGAGTATCCATGGTATTCAACGCTATCGAGAGAAGTGGAATACGTATACACAATGACACCTTCAGTGAATACTTCCATCCCATTAATGGTAAATACACATACACTCAGTTCAACTTAAAAACAACTACTACAAGACCATCAAATAAATTTAAAAATGTAAATTATGCGGCACTTAATAAAGAAAACGGATGTAGAAAGAGTTTTATTCCTCGTAATAGCAAACTTGTGGAGATTGATATTTCTGCTTACCATCCTAGTTTGGCTGCTCGTCTCATTGATTATAGCTTTACCACTAGTGATATTCACGCTCATTTTGCTACCTTATATAATGTGGATTATAAAAAAGCGAAAGAGCTTACTTTCAAACAGCTTTATGGCGGAGTTTTCAAAAATTACAAACACCTTGAATTCTTTCGGAAAATAGAAAAATACGTAGGAGAGAACTGGAATAAATTCCAAAGCGATGGGTTTATAGAATGTCCGGTTTCTGGATATGTTTATAAAAAAGAAAACTTGGATAATATGAATCCACAAAAGTTGTTTAATTACGTATTACAAAATTTAGAAACATCAACTAATGTGTTGGTTTTGTGGGATATATTTCGTATATTACGGGGATACAAAACGAAGCTAGTGCTATATACTTATGATTCGTTTTTATTTGATTGGGATGAAGGAGAAATAGAATTATTAGAGAAAATAAGAGATATTTTCAAAAAATATAAACTAAATATCAAAGAAATAGAAGGTTATGATTACAACTTTGGAGAAACCGCTTAATACGTATAACGCGAAATACGACGTTATAACTAACATTCAAAATTTAAGCGACTTGAATAATAAATTATTTTGTACCTTCACTGATTTAGAGGGACTGGACACACTTATAGAAAATATTACATCAAAATATGATATTATATATAACAAGCTTTTTGTATTAGAGATAATAGGAAAAGATGAATATGTAGTAACATATAATGTTGATCAGACAAATTTATCTTCAATTCCAGAAAATACTATATTAGTACATCGTAAAAAGGAATCTAACACCTTATATACTATTAATGCTTTAAATGAGTTAATTAAAAAATTAAATGGTGGTGTCGTAGACACCAGATATAGAGTTGATTGGCAGCATTATAAAAATTGTGTTTTACTTACTCAACACAATGAATTAAATCAACTTAATACAAAAATTTACAAAATTATTGAACTATAGTTTGGCTCCCCAAATTTAAGTTCGTATATTAGAGTTACATATAAACAGTTATAATTAAAAATAAGTTACATTTATGGATTTATCAATGCTTAAACAGAAATTGGATACCCTCCAATCAAAACCACAGGGTGGTCAAAAGACCGATTACTCAACCATTTTTTGGAGACCTACAGTAGGTAAACAACAAATTAGAATTGTACCATCTGCGTTCAATTCCTCTAACCCATTTACAGAACTTAAGTTCTATTATGGTATCACTAATAAGGTTATGATTTCACCACTTAATTTTGATGAAAAAGACCCTATTGCTTTATTTGCTCAAAAACTTCGTGAAGGTGAGTATAATAAAGAAAATTATGTACTTGCTAAAAAGCTAGATGCTAAAACCCGTACTTTTGTTCCCGTTGTAGTACGTGGAGAAGAAGATAAAGGTACTAGACTATGGCAATTTGGAAAACAAGTATATGAAGAATTACTTGCACTTGCAGTAGATGATGAAATTGGAGATTACACAGATATTGTTGGTGGTAGAGACATTACAGTTGAAACAGTAGGACCAGAATCTACAGGTACTCCTTATAATAAATCATCAGTACGTGTTAGATTAAAAACTTCACCACTTAGTGAAGATGCTGAGTTAGTAGAAAAATGGACAAGTGAGCAACCAAACCCAACGGATGGTTTGTTCAAACGTTATTCATTCGATGAAATGAAATCAGCACTAGAACAATGGTTATCACCTGAAGATGAATCAGAAGAAGTAGTTGCAGCACCTGTTGCTTCAAAACCTGCTACTAATTTTAGTTTAGATACTACTAAAGTTAAACAAAATAAAGCAGATGCTTTTGACACAATGTTTGATGATAAAGCTAGTAGTAATAAAGTGGATGATCTACCCTTCTAAATATGGCAAAAAAAGTATCGAAGTCTCTCTCGGCAGCAGTGTCTGCCGAGATTAAGAGCAAATTTGATTTAAATAAATTTAAATCGTCTAAAGGTTTAGATAAAAACGTCAAATTTAAGGAACAAAACTGGATACCTCTATCCCCTGCCTTTCAAAAAGTAGCTGGAGTACCTGGTATACCAATGGGACACATTTCATTACTTAGAGGACATTCTGATACAGGTAAAACAACAGCTTTACTTGAAGCAGCAGTATCTGCCCAAAATATGGGAATACTTCCTGTGTTTATTATTACTGAGATGAAATGGAACTGGGAACATGCAGCTCAAATGGGATTACAAGTTAATCTAATTAAAGATGATGAAGGTAATGTTGTCGACTATGAAGGTAATTTTATTTATGTTGATAGAGAAACTCTACATACAATTGAAGACGTAGCAGCATTTATAATGGATCTACAGAATGAACAGAAAAAAGGTAATTTACCTTATGATTTAGCATTTTTCTGGGATAGTATTGGGTCAATCCCATGCCAAATGTCAGTTGAAAAACTGAAAAATAACAATGAATGGAATGCTGGAGCAATGTCAACACAATTTGGCAATACAGTTAATCAAAGTATTGTAATGTCTCGTAAAGAATCATCACCATATACTAATACATTAATTGCAGTTAATAAAGTTTGGACAGCAAAAGCTGAATCTCCTATGGGTCAGCCAAAAATGATGAACAAAGGTGGAATGGCAATGTGGTATGATGCTACATTTGTAGTTACATTTGGAAACATATCAAATGCTGGAACATCTAAAATTAAAGCAATTAAAGGT
>Ga0181412_1000735_pt1 | contig 13373 bp, 15 predicted proteins | sample 35SPOviralmetaG_FD_130113 | JGI IMG/M metagenome (GOLD analysis project Ga0181412, IMG submission 130113) | Marine viral communities from the oligotrophic San Pedro Time Series (SPOT) site, San Pedro Channel, CA, USA - 35 SPOT_SRF_2012-08-15 | ecosystem: Environmental > Aquatic > Marine > Strait... | reverse complement strand
CAATATGATACAAGATTATCATTTGTATAACCTTTTTCATATAAATAATCTTTCATAGAACTTCCTTTGGGATTTTCAATCCAATAATATTTTGGTTTAAAATAATTTAATATTTCAATTACTTTATCTACTTGTGGTTTGCCATATTTATCAATATCATCTTGTAATTCTTTTTGTGTAAATTTTATATAACCTTCTTTTTTTTTTCTATTAAATTTCATATTTTCAACATCATAATAAGCATTAAACCAACATTTTCTAATATGAGACCAATAGAAGCAACTTGGAGATGCTGTTATTATATCAAAATCACCTGGTTTAAAATCTTTCTTATAGTCCCATTCTAATATACAAGAATTAATATGATTTTTAGATTTATATTTTTTTTCTTTATCACTCTTATCATAATTAGGCAAATCTCTATCTAAACTAACAACATCAATATTCATCTCTTCACATACTTTACCGATTGAATGTGTTCCACTAAATAGTTCTAATAACCTCATTTATTTATTAGCAGAAAATAATTTATTAATTTACATAAATGGTAGAATTATACAAACCTTTTAGATATAAGGGGAGTGGTGTTTATAAAATGTCGGTATATGTAAAAAATGAGAAGACTGGAAAACCAAAATTAATACATTTTGGAGATAAAAGATATAAGGATTTTAGACAACACAGAGACCAAAAGCGTAGAGCATCTTATCTCGCAAGAGCAAAAGGTATAAAAGATAAACAAGGTAGATTGACTTGGAAGAATAAAAATACCAAGAACTATTGGGCTATCCGGGTGCTATGGAATGGATAATTTAATTTTATGAAATTTTAATAAAATATTTTTTTTATTAAATGCCATATAGACTTTCAAAATCCAAAAAGGGTTATAAGGTTAAAGACGCAAAAGGAAAAGCATATTCCAAAAAACCATTACCTAAATCAAGGGCAAAAAAACAAATGACAGCATTAAGAATTAGAACTAAAAAATAAGAGTTATATTTGTTTCAATTTTCATTTTCTTTTCATTTTTTTTTTCTATTTTATAAATAAATCCCTTTGAGATTTGATATTTTTGTAATGTATAATCATATAATCTTAATACTTGACGCAAGATAGTTAGACTTCTCTTGATATTCAAGTTATTTATAAAACTATATTTACAAGGTAAATATACTTCTAATAGTAAATCTAATAAATTGTATAATTTATTTATTGTATTATGAGTTTTCAATGATAAATATGTTATGATATTATTTTCATTTATATCAAAAACATTATAACATTCTAATAGTTTCTTCAATTCATTATCAGTTAGTAGTCTTTTGAACAATTGATTATACATTTATTTTATTTTTTATTTTTTTTTATCTTATTTACTAAAATGACAGATATTATTGACAAATCATTTGATTACTGGTATAATTACATTAAACAAAAAAACGAAAAAGATAAAAAAAGAGAAAAACTAAAAATTATTTTTTCTTTTTAGATTTTACATTGACTTTGACATAGCCTTCAAATACTTTTTCTGGTTTTTGATGTTTTTTCTCTGGAATGTTCATTGGTTTTATTTCCGGTTTCGGTTTGTTATTACTAACACCAAATAATATTTTCTTTTTCATTTCATATTCCATTTTATTTAATTAAAATATTATATTTTATATTATATAAATAAATGAGTTCTCAATTTATATACTTAAAATCTTCCAGATATTTAAAAGATGTTGATGGCGGGTCTATACTTGTTAATAGTAGTGAATTGCCATATCAATTTATTAATTCGTTTCGTGAGCCAATTAGGGTTAATCCTAAAAGTCAAATTGAAATAGTTTCAGCAGACCTTAATGTTGAACCTTTACACGATATATCTTCTTTGAACGACAATGATGCTTTGACTTATTCTTTTGGAAGCGTTGCCGAAGAATTCTTACAAAAATTAGTTAAAATACCAAATGGAGTTTATTCAAATGAACAATTGGCAAATAAAATACGAAATATAATTAGTGATACAAATATTTTAGATGGAACTATCATTGATGTAAGTTATGAAAAAACTACTGGATTTTCAGTTCAATTTTTTATGCTGAGTGATAATTTTAATGATACTGATAATATTTATGATAAACTAACTTCTAAAATGGGTTTCCAAGCAAGCACAGCTGAACAAAATGCGGGTGTAGGAACTGATGGTAATGAAATTACTATTGAAAATAGAAATAGTATTTCACACCCTAATACTTTAATTAAAAATAGTTCTGTATCTGTATTATCATCTACAACTCTTACTGATACTAAAAAACCTACAAATCTTATTAGTAATACTATTGCTCCTACTACACACGGCATAGATGGTTCAAATGGTACTACATCAATGGTATTAAGACCTATTAAACATAAAGTATATGGTGCTACATTTTTATCCGGAGCAACTGGTAAAACATTCAAAGTTGTAGATGCTGCTACTTATACTGGATTAACAATTGCCCCTTATACTGGTAGTAATTCATATGATTTCAAAGTCAATATTGGTGGTGTTGTTCATAATGTCGCTTTTGTTAAAACCAAAACATTTTGGGATACATTAACACTACCTAATAGTGTTTCAACTTCAAATTTACCTTGGGGACATTTCGCCATTGTGAATAATACTGATGTTGCTATTAATACAACACTTGCTTCAAATACTTATTCATTATTATTAGATACAAATACTTATGAATGGAAAATGTTCTCTACTACAACTGGTAATACACAATTTACTTTCTCTTGTGATAATGATGCGACTTATGTTGATACACAAGGAACATTAACTTCATTAGGAAATTGGGGTAGTGCTGCGTTGTCATTAAGCAGAGGAGAATGTGCGATTGTTGGAACAAATCAAGTTGATAATACAAATAGATTTACAAGAGCAAGAGTATATAACAATACTGGTGATGCCACTAATGATGTTCTAAAAGAAGTATATGCTGATTATTCTGTTTTAATTTCTCCAAATAAAGCAGGAACAGATAATCTTGTAAAACTTGTTTATGGAACGCAAGATGCTTCAAAAGTGGCAGGTAATACTGATTGGCTCAGTTTAACAAATTCTACTGAATTCTCATTAAAAGGTAAATTACCTAACATTACCGATGATGATAATATTATTATCACTGCTTCTATGAATGCTTGGTATTGTATGGACTTTTTCATTGGACACGATAATAGTGGTGATTGTGGTTTTACTAATGAAGAATTAATAGCAACGACTAAAAGTGATGCTGGTGGTGATTTAGTTGTATTACCAATGAATTTTAATGAATGTTCTTATCCCATAATGCCGGTATGTGCTGTTTCTAATGGATATGTAAAAAATGAACAACAAGCATTAGTATTTGGTAATTACAGCGACAACTTAATTTCTACTCATTCATTAGCAAAATTAAATGCTTATATGATTTCTACTTGGGGTTCAAAACAAGAAATACCAGCAAGACAACCCAAGGCAACATATACTAATTATTGTAGAGATTACAATTTAGTAGATAGAACTATTAAAATTGAACCAGATGGTTTTAGTGGAGTAAATACTATTAAGGATTATCTTGTAGTTGATGGTGGTGTTCAAACTGGTTATAATATAGAAGAAAATCCTGCTATGATGAAACTTGGTATGCCATTAGAACAGAAAGATAGAGATAGAGTATCTGCTGCTGGATTTTCAAACCAACCGCCAACTATTACATCAACTATAACTGGTAGAGACCCTTTTATTAGTAAATTGAATTTACATATGGGAATGCCCGATGTTTTAATAGTAGCAGATGATGATGATGATTATGACCCAGATGAAAATCCCGAAATGAAATTTGAAAGTGAAAATGAAATTATTTATAATGAAAGTCAAAACTTTATTGTAAATTTATCTAATCTTGGTAAAATTACTGGTCAAAATAGTTCTACTAATAGTGTTAGTGCGATTGCTGGAATTATTCCATCTGCTCAATTAACAGAATTCGCTGGTAATTCTAAACATTATAAAGCTTCATATCCTCAACCAGTTTCTATCAATGCTAAAACTGATGAATTGATTAATAACTTTGAAGTGAATATCAGTAATGATGATGGTACTCCTGCTACAAGTCTTAGACACCCAATTAATATAACTTGTAGATTAACAGAAAATTAAAATTAGATAATTTAATTTAAAAATTTTTTGTTATATTTAATAAAATGAATAAACTTCCCGATACTACTATTATTGAAGTTGTAGAAGATGAAGAAGAAAATGAGTTAATGGATATTAAAAATGTTCCAAAAGAAAGTCCATTTGAAGAAGAACCTAAACCAGTAGCAAGTGGTGCTTCCGCAGTAGAGCAAGTTAATTATTCTATGCTTACTGCTAAAAAACTTAAAGAACTTGCTAAATCAAAAGGTTATAGAGGATATTCTAAATTGACTAAACCAAATCTTATTAGAATGATGAATAATGAAGAATTAGATGTTATACCCACAAAAAAAAAATCTAAACCAAAAGTAGAAAAAAAATTGGTTTCAACAAAACCAAAAGAATTACAAAAAGAAGAAGTGTTAATTAAAGAAGAACCAGTTGTAGAAGAAGTTGTAGAAGAAGTTGTAGAAGAAGTTGTAGAAGAAGTTGAAGAAATTGTTGAAGAAGAAGTTGAAGAAATTGTTGAAAAACCAAAACCTAAAAAAGTTATTAAAAAGAAACCTAAATCTACTAAGAAACCACAAGTGAAACCAAGAGAAACAATTGTCAAACCACGAGAACCCATAGTTAAAAAAAAAGCTGATTATAATCCTTTTAAACAAACTTTTAGAATTATGTGATTTGGAACTGAAATAACTAAATCTTGCCCAATTTTAAAAGCTCTTCTTATACGCGTAGAGGATACTTTCAAAAACGGGCAGTTTTTAGTTATTTTAGTTCCACTTTTTTATATTTATATTTATATAGTATTTTATTTATATTTATTTTTATATTTTATTTTAATAAATGGATAAGCATAATCCTATTAAAATATTGAAGGTTAAGGATAGAAAAGATAAGAAACCGCCACCAAGAGAATTAGAGCCTTACTTACCAGATGATGGAAGCGTCATTATGGTAGTAGCACCGATTGCGCAAGGTAAAAGTAATTTTATAACTGGTTGGTTTTTACACCCACAATTAGCAAAGGACTATTATGATACTATATATCTAATATCTAACACTGCCCGGGCTGATGATACCAGCAGATTTTTAATTGAAGAACCCAATGTAATCGTCTATGATGATTTAAATTCAAATAAAATAGATAATATTATAGATGATATTATCAATGAACAAAAAAAATATCAAAAGAAAGATATGCCAAGAATTGCGATTGTATTTGATGATATTATTTCTTCAATGAAAATCAATAGTAAAGGATTTGCTATTAGTTCTCGCGCCAGACATTGGAACATAATATCATTATTTTATGTAGTTCAAAAGTTTCGTTCTGTTAGTAATGTTGTGCGGGCGAACACGACACATTTATTAACCTTTGCGGGTATATATAACGCCCTTGAATTAAAAGCACTTGATGAGGAATTTGCCTCCGTTGGTGGTAATGAAGGCTTTATATCAATGTATAAGCGTGAAATCCAAAATAATAAGTACTCATTTCTTTACGGCAATCTAAAAACTGGTAAGACTTATAAAAACTTTGATTACCTACTTCACTCGAATTTTGATAAAACAACAACTGAAAATAATGATGATGATGAAAATAAAATTTGAAATTTGATTTAAATAATATATATACATATAGTATAAATAAGAATGGGATATAAAATTGGAATAGTTTATAGGATTACTAAAATTGATGACCCTACTATTAATTATGTAGGTTCTACTTTTACTACATTAAGACAAAGGTGGCAAACACATAAATTAAAATTTAATAATAATTGTAATGGTTGTTCTATTGGAGAATATTTTGATAAATATGGTATTGATAAATTTAAAATAATTTTAATTAAAGAATATAAAGTATGTGCTGAAAATCAAAAAGATAATAAACATTTAAGAGCATATGAACAATTATGGATTAACAAATTTAAATTAAAAAATTGTTGTATAAATAAATTAGATACTTTTAGGTTATTATATAAACAAAAAATAAGTAAGCGAAATAAAGATTATTATCAAACTAATAAAGAAAAATTAAAAGAATACAAAAAAAATTATTATCAAACTAATAAAGAAAAAAAAAAAGAAAAAGTAAAAGAGTATCGTGAAAATAATAAAGAAAAAATAAAAGAACAAAAAAAAGAAAAAGTAAATTGTCCTATTTGTAATAATAGTATTTCAAGAAGTAATTTACAAAGACATCAAAAAACTAAAAAATGTTTAGCAGTTAAGAATAAAGAATAGAAGAATAAAAAATAGAAGAATAAAATTTTATTTAAATTTTTAAAATATTTTTATTTTATTAAAATAAATATGAATGATTTTTTGCGTTCGCAAGTTTCACAAAGAGCATCTAACAGCGATAGAGTTTCTCAATTAATTAGTCAAAGCAAGGGTAATCAATTTGAAGCGTGGAGAGAAGATGCTGATAAATTATTTCAATCAAAATTACAACAATATAGCGATGACTTACAAGGTAATTTACAAAAAGAATTATCAGCAAAAAGTGAAGGTGTTGGTATATTAACTTCAGTCCCAGATATTTATAAATTAGGTCAAGGAGGTTATAAAAATGTATTAGGTAGTTATGGTAAAGGTGTATTTGATAGAAGTGCTATTGAACTTAATAGAGGAAAAGATAATGTCAATAGTTTCATAGAAAGAAAAGTTGGAGTTAATGTTGAAAAAGGTGCTAAAAATATTGCTAATAGGGTTGGTCAAGTAAAAGACCAATTAAGCGGAAAACCAAGACAATTAGATATGGGTGTTCCAGTTCAAGCAGAAAGAACAGAACCACGACAAGCAAGCGAAGATATGAGTAGCATAACAAGAAGAGCAACTGAACCAGGTGGAGAAAATAGAGCAGTATATACACAAGAACAAGGTATAGTTTCAAATCCAGAAATAGAAACAAGAGATGCTATGGCAAATGTTTCTACAAAAACTAATGCTACTGCTGATGTTAGTAGTGCCGTTAAAACAGAAAGTAAAATAACTTCTGCTGCCGATGATGTTAGTAATGTTATAAGTAAAGTTGAACCTATTGCTACCGCAACAGAAGAAACACCACCAGGTATGGCACTTGCTGGTGCTTTGGCAGTAGTAGGTGGATTGGCATTTGGTATTGATGAATTATTTGGTCATCATTCACATAAACCTAAAAAACCACAATTACCTACTTTTAGTAGTGGAGTTGTAAATACGCCATATAATATTAGTGGTACAATTTTACCTAATGTAAGTTCTCAAACTCAACAACAAGGAACAACAACTTTTTAGAAATATATAATTATTTAATTATTTTTTTTTTATTTATTAATATAAATAAAATGGAAAACGAATATTCTGCCAATGATAATACACTTTTTATACCAACAAAAAAATTGAAGATATATCCCGATGCGATGGGTGTTAATATTAAAGCAAATGGAAAAGGAACTTCTCAATTTGTTTTTACAATTCCAGATTATCTTAACTTTATTAATCCTGAAACTTTGCGATTAAGATTTGATTTAGAATTTTCTGGAAGAGGCTGTCCAGTTCCAAATCCTTCTGCTGCTTGTTCTTCTCTTTTTAGACACGCGAGGGTTCAAACTCAAAACGGATTAAATCTTTTAGAAGAAATAAGTGAATATAGTTCAAGAGTTGCGATGGAATATTCTTATGCCCAAGATGAAGGTAAAATTCACGACCGAGAATTAAATGAAGGATTAGTATTAACTAAAAATGCTCAAAATCTTCTATTTTGGGACGCACAACCATTACCTTCTACTGGTATTACTGCTGGTCTTGGTTCTAAAAAAGTTGCGATTTCACTACCTCTTTGGAGTGGTATTTTAGGAGTAGATGCTTCGGTGCTACCGGTCGCAGCGTTGGGGGGCTGTAAATTAACAATGGAGACAAATACATTAAAAAAATCAATTAAATTAGCACTTGATAGTAAAAAAGGAAAAGGAACTACAATTGCTACTGCTGTTCTTGCTACTGCTTGGTCAAATGTTTCTGTGGAACATATGGTAGATTTAGATATGACTGGTGGTGATAGTATTCAATCAAATTATCAAGTGGGAGATGCCATCTATTACGATGTAGGTGGTGTTGATACTCTTATCGGTATTGTGGTTTCAGTTGGAACTGCTGCTGGTAATAAATTTATTCTTAAAGTAAAAGGTAATGTAGCACAAAGCACAAATGGCCCGGCACTTGCCCAAGGAACAGAAATTTATACTAAACCTATTGATAGATTTGAAGGTTTTACAGCACCAGCAAATATCGTAGCAGGTAATGGAAATGCCAGCATTTCCACTGCTATTACAGAAGGTGCTAAAAAAATTGATTACACTATTACTGACCTTGAAATGCTTGTGGAACAAATCAGTCCCCCAGATAATTATGTTAGTGATATGGTTGCTAAAATTAATAGTTCAAGTGGATTAGTATTAAACTATAAAAACACCACATTACATAAGGTAAATTTAGTAGGAACCCAAGGATTGCTTAACGCTTCTATTCCCAATACTGCTCAAAGGGTTTATAGTGTGAATGCTATGCCACTTGCCAGTGTTGATACTTATGATGAAGATAATCTTACTGCTGTTCCCGATAATATTGAAGCATACCAATTTGTTATTAATGACCAACTAATTCCAGACCAAAAAGTCCCTCTGTCTCGTCTATCAATGACACCAGCATATGTTGAACAAACTCATTTACAGGAGCTCCGTAAGAGTTTGATAAATAGTGGGGTTTTCGTGAAATCACTTCAAAATGCGGAAAAGAACTTTATTGTAGGTAGAGCTGTTTCTCTATTTGGTTCAGTATCTAATATTACTAAAAGTGATTTGTCATTAAGACTTGAATATGGTGCTGCTACTTTCCAAAAAACTCTTAATGTTTATGTATGTTCCGCGAGAACACTAATCATAAGACGCAATGAAATTGATGTTGTTGTATAAAAATCATATAAAGATAAAAATTATTTTATCTTTATTAATAAAATGACTTATGAATTTGAAGAGCAAGATACAGAAAATTTTTATAAATTTTATATGAATATAAGAAAATATTACAATCTTTTTAGAAAAAATGGTAAAAGTGATAATATCTCTAAAATTGAAGCATTTGATTATGTTCTTAATGATGCGACTGATTGTATGTTTTTTGAGGAACAAATGGGGTATAGAGATTTGAAATATAAAGATTTGTATTTTCAATACTAAATTTTTTTATTTAATTTTTTTAATTAATTTATTTTATATAAATAAATGACAATAATATCACAAGACAAGAATAATATACTCCCAATCAATATGCCCGCAAATTCTCAGTATGGATTTTCTTTGGGTTCAAGTGTAGTTCAATTTTTAATCCCACAAAGTCCCACTTTGCTTCTAAGCAAAAGTCTTCGGTTAAATGGAAAACTGAGACTTAATAGAAGTGGTTCTACATTTGCTGCTCCACAATTACCTTCAAATCTCAACTTAGATGGTAATGGAGCATATGAACTTAGACTTAATGAAAGAGTTGGTCTCAATGCTCTATTTGATACTATTACTATTAGTGGTCTTGGAAGTGGCGGGCAAACTCTGGAAAGTTTGAGGAACTTAGGAAGACTGACTGCGCTCACAAAACCATTAACTCACAATCAACATCAATACGACGGACACCTTAACGGACAAGATTGTTCCCTTGCTTCACGCAAAAATCTTGGTGCTGTAAATGTAAATACTGAGGTATTTTTCTCAATTCCTATTGAAACTGGTCTTACAATGGGAACAGAAGCAATTCCTCTTGGAAATAATGGACTTCGTGGAATGGAAATTTTGATAACTTTGGCAAATGACAAAAATGTATTAATTTGTCCTACTGCTGCTGATAACCAATCTGCCTTTTATAGTCTTTTAAATCTTGAACTTTCTTACGATACTTTATCGTTCGATGCCGAGACAACAAAAATGATGGATACTCCACGAGCAGGTTCTATGGAATATAATAGTTATTCTCATCAATATCAAGTTATAAATAGTAGTGATACGCAATTAAATTTGAACTTCGGTACAAGTAAAACACTTTCTGTCATCTCAAATACAATACCGACAACAAGTATCAATAATGTCAGTGTTGATAGTATGGCAACAAATAACTTTCTCAATCAAAATGGGGGTGTATATAATGTTCCAGTTTTACTTAACAAAGTTGTATTTGGTCGTGATGGTATTAGATTACCACTTGATTATGAAATCCATTGTGCCGATGAAAGTCTTGTTAATAGACCACGAGTAGAATTGATAGATGAACTAAAAGGTTCTATGGATGTTGCTGGAAGTTCTATGACTTTACTTTCAGTTAATACTGAAAATCAATTAAAAACAAAAGTAAATCTTGATGGTAATGAGGTTGCTTCATTAGACCCTGCCGTCAATGTTCAATCTCAAAATAGTCCAGTGTTTGGATTGGGTATAAGTGAAGATAGTTTAACAAAAGTTGGTAGAGACTTTTCTACTTCTACATTCACAATGAGAATTGAGAGCAGTTTGGATGGAAATAGTCCCCAAAGTATGAATGTATTTACATTATCTAAAAATCTACTAAACTACACTCCAACGGGCATCTCTGTAAGTTCATAAATTTTATATAAAAAAATTTTAATAAAAAATTTTATATAAAAATTTTATTTAATTTTTCAAAATATTATATAATATATAATAAAATGTCTAAATCACAACTTCCCGATGTTCTAATCCCAGTCAATAAAACTACTATGTCAAATGTTGATATTTATACTTCCATACTTGAACCAGTAAATAAAAGTCAAAAGAGAATTATCTTTAACCTAAGGAAACAAGGGATACTTCATAGTGGTTCTCGTATTAATTTCACCATTCACCCTGAAGATGCTGTTGCGAGTGCTGCTGGTGATTGTTTTCTCAGTTGTAGCGCGGGAATAGGGTCAGTAGTGGATACTGCTATTCTTAGAATTGGAACGCGCGAATTGTCCCGCGTAGAAAAGTTTGGAACTTATTATGCTATGAAACGCTCAGTCCATACTGCTTCTCAACAGACTAATATTGATATGGTCTTAGATGGTGCGGTTTCAGTTGTTTCTTGTTCTCCTAATACTGATGGTAAATATGCTATAGATACCGGTGCTGCCGTTTATGCTAACAAAACAACTGGTATTACACCAAACAAATACAAACTAACAAAATCACAAGACGAATGTGCGACTTTTAGTCTCGCTTTAAGTGATTTATTTCCAATGATGAAAGGGATGATGTTGCCTTTAGCGTTTCTTCAAAATTCCGTAAGTGTAGAACTACTATTAAAACAACAAACAGCGGGACAAACTGGTAAAACTATTCTGTATAGTTCCGCTCCTACTACAACTGCTACTACTTATGGTCTCAACAATATTAATATGTTGATTGATTATTTAGAATACGACGAGAGCACAATGAACAACATTAGAAATCAAGTAGAAGGTGATGGATTACCAATGAATTATCCCGATATTTCTTTAACTACCACACAACTAATTTCATCAGGACAACCAGGTAATAATCTTACAAAAACTGAACAAGATGTTAGAGAAGTAGGTACAGCAGGTCTCCGTGTAAATAATATTATGGTAGTTGATAAAAATACAAGTAATAATCCACTAACAGGTGAGTACAGAAGCGACGCTATGATACACCCAGTTAAATTTAATTGGAGGGTAAATGACCGCATTATCTACCCAAAGAAATTGGAAAATACATCATTAATGCGTAGTGAAATGGAACAAATTTTAGAATTTCCTATGTCTTGTCCCAGTGTTCAATATTCTCTTGATGTTCAAAATAATTTCTATACTTCTCCAAATGGAGCTCAAAATGTCGTAATGGACGCAAATGTGAATTTTATGGCACAATCTAATACCAATCTTGCTGGTATTTATTTCCTCACTGGTCTCAATCTCCGTAAAGGTCCGGGTGGTCAAGGCACAGAGGTCATCAATAAAAATGTTTTACTTGAAAGAGAAACTACTTATTCTCGTAATGATTTCTCTAATAGAACTCTTGATTTCTATGTTGAACACGAAAGGTCAATGGTAATCAAAGGCGGTGTTGTAATGACTTCTGCTTAAAATAATAAAAAATTTTACTTTAAACAATTGATAAAAATAAAAAATTTTTAGTATTAAATAATTTTTATAAGGTATATATCATAGATTTTATATATTTTAATATTTTAGCATTTATCAAACATTTTTTTATAATCAATCTTAGGTTCTTTTAACAAATTATCCATTTTTCTTATTTGAAGATGTTCAAATAGTTCAACTGCGTTATGCTGAAAATTTAATTCTGTCCAATCATCTTCAAGAATTTTTTTTTTAATAAATTTAGGGATTTCAATAATTTTCATTTCTTTTTTAATTTTTTTATATAATATAATATATTCATCGTTTAACATTGAAACAAACATTTTAGGGGTTTCATCATCTTTACTATATTTTTCAAGTTTAGTTTTATAAAAATTATAACAAATTTTTTTCAATTCTTTTAAAATACAATATTGTAAAAGTTTTTTTTGGTCATCATCAGGCATTTTAACATCTTTTGGAACATCTGCGACTATGAGTTTAATACCCATAATGTTAGTTGAGAGAGATTGTAAATCTGCCATTATTAAATAAAGTTTGTGATTTATCTTTATATCAAAATCAAATTCAAATTTTTTTTTTCACATTTTATTTTGGAGATTTATTGTTATAGTTTTTGTATTCTTTTGTTTTTCCTCATAATCCTTGACTATATGACCCCAACCTTTATCTTCAAGGTCATTATCATAAATAGCATTAATAACTTCGTGCTTACCATAATAATCATCTATCATTTGTAATGTGAGACCAATTATATTATGACTATAAGGTTTAATATCAAGCCATTCAGCTTGTTCTTCTACTTTATCAAAAAGTTCTTCAAGAGTAGGAATTTCCTTATCAGTCGCCATCTTAAATAAAGTTAGTGATTTGTCTTTAAATAAATTCAAATTTTAAATTCAAAATTTTTTTTTATTGCCATATATTTAAAATATTGAATAAATATTCGTTATTTCCTTCTTTAAACCAAAACCTCCAATCAGTTATATCTTTACTTTTCTGTATATCATTTTCGGTATAAAGGAAGTATATCTTGTTATTACTTTTTATCATATTATAAGGGTTTGGTCT
>Ga0181412_1000733_pt1 | contig 13394 bp, 8 predicted proteins | sample 35SPOviralmetaG_FD_130113 | JGI IMG/M metagenome (GOLD analysis project Ga0181412, IMG submission 130113) | Marine viral communities from the oligotrophic San Pedro Time Series (SPOT) site, San Pedro Channel, CA, USA - 35 SPOT_SRF_2012-08-15 | ecosystem: Environmental > Aquatic > Marine > Strait... | reverse complement strand
ATTGTTTCTATCTGGATCGATATTTCGGGTTCGATGGATCTCGACACAGTGCGAGCATCATATAATTATTTTCTTGCAAGATGTGCTTCTGCTGGTATTGAAATTGTATTGACTCTAAGTGATTCTGGTGAAAGGTATATTGACGGACATATTCAATATCTTCCTCCTAGTGCTAATTTTACTGCAACTGATGAGGATGGTAATACTAGTAATATTCAAGTTATTGCAGGCGCTTCCATTACACTGAGTTGGGTTGTATTTGGTGATGTCAATACCTTGATTGTTGATTATCCTGGAAATACAGTTCAAGCATCTACAAGTAATTTCCAGAATTTTGTAAAAACAGTAACCGTAAATCCTACTGTACCAACAACATATACTCTGAGTGCTAATGGTCCGGCTGGCACGACGACTAGAACAATTTTTATTGATGTATTAGTTCCGCCAACTATTACACTAAGTTCCACTAATGGTTTAACTCTTAATGCTGGTCAATGTACTACAATTGAATGGGACCCAGCGGGAGATTATGCTTCTCTTGCTTGGACTCAAGGACCTCTTACTAATACTAACGCTGATAGTCAGGAGCAAGATTGTCCTGATGACACTATAACATATTGTGCAGTTCTTTCTGGTCCAGGTGGAGTATCCCCAGAAACTTGTCTTACTATTACGGTAAGACAAATTCCCACTGCATCAATAACTTCTCCTAGTCAAGTTGATTATGGTGAGAATTTTAATATATCATATACTACTAAATATGCCGACAGTAGTATTACAATTACACCAACCTATACCTACACAAACGGAACTACTGCCCCTGGTACTGCAATTACTAGGACTGCCGCAACCAGCAACCAAGCATCAGATCCCGATAGTGATACTGTTAGAGATGGTAGTGTTCCTATTACTGTACCATATAATACTATTGGACCAGCATCGATTTCTTTCATTATTGTTGCCGTAGGTAATGGTGGATCTGCAACAGATACTGATACTACTACTGTAATAATTGATAGGACTCCAGATAACTTTGCTATTGAAGAGTCGGAAGAATTACTTAAAGATGAAGTTCCTGTTATAACACCAGAAACTGAAATTTTGAGTGAACTTTATGAAATTAATGATATAGATATTCCTGTGGAAATTAAAGCTGATTGGCCAATTAATGTAGATATTAATCAGCAATCTAACTGGCAAAAAGTAAGGCAAATTTAATGACAGTAATTACGCAAACTTTCGCAAATAGTGGTAGTTTTACTATTCCAAGTAATGCTATAAACATTACTTTTGCTATTCGTGGTGCAAGAGGAGGAAAAGCTCTTGGATCTCGTGATTATTGGGATGGTTCTGTTAACAATAGTTGTGGTGTTAACTACTCCACCGGAAATCCTGCTCAGGATAATAGAGGACAGTATGGACAATGGTTGACCGGATCTTTTGACCCTAGCATGGCAGGAAAAACTATTAGTTTTCAGAAGGGACTTAAAGGTACTAACAATTTTTATGTTCTTGGTGGAGCTGAAGATCCGGGTGCGTTAGGTGGTGCTGGATATCATAATGGTGGACCAGGTGGTGTTGCACCAAGTAGCGATGGAAATGGGACATATACTTGTACTAGAAGTGGTGGTCCTGGTGGCGGTGGATCATCTGCATTTAAATATGGAACTATTATATTACTAGAAGCAGGTGGCGGCGGTGCTGGTGGCGGTGCTGGTAATCCGGGTAATCAATCCGCCGTTTACGTCAATACTTTAACTACAAATATTAATGCGGGCTCTAATGGTGGCCAGGGTGGTATGGGCACTACATCACACAATGCAGGATCTGGAGGCGGTGGTGGTGGATGCCCTGGTGGTGCTGGTGGTGCGAATAATCCATCTGGTAATCAGGGATCTGGATATCCTGGTACAGGTGGCGGCGGATATTATAACACTACGTATGTAAGTTCATGTGCAGTAAAGGGTAGAGGTCAATTCGCAGGATCTTTTACAAATGACGGATATGCTGAGGTTTCATATGAAGAGGCAAATGCACCAACAGTATCAATAACTGCTACTAATTCTTCAGGAACTCCAATTACTAGCATTTACAAAAGTCAAAATGTAACTATTACATATTCTGCTACTGGTGTAGGAATAATTTCCAATACTTTTACTGCAACTGATGCTGCTGGAAATGTAAGTAATCCTATTGCCACTCCAGGAAACAGCGGAGTATATTATCCTGCCCCTTCAACTACAACAACTTATACATACACAGCAACTAATTCTACTGGAACAAGTACTACAAGCGTAGTAGTTACTGTTGTAGATGATACTCCAACGATAACTCTTGTTTCAAATAGAACTAATAACACTATTAACAGAGGTCAAGATATAACTCTTACATGGAGTGCGTCTGCTGTAGCTCTTGGTGTTGACAGCACTACAATGACTGCTGTTGTTAATCCTGGCACATCTGGTAGTTTAACAACAATTCCTTCTACAGGAAGTTATAATTACACATTTACAGCAACAAATGCTTCTGGCACTGCTACAATAACATTAACTGTTATTACTAATCTTCTTTTACCAACTGCGAGTCTTACTTCAAATGATCCTCAGGGAGATAATACAATTATTGTTGGAGATTCACAGTCTGGTGATCCTACTACATTAACCTGGAGTGGAGGAGGATACGACATTACCGGTTATAGTATGACTGGGGTTGCAACCCCAGGATCTAGTGGTTCTACTAGTGTGAGTCCTAATGTTGCAACAACATATACGTATACAGTTACAAATGCTACTGGTTCTACTAGTGCTAGTAAAACAATTACTGTTTATACTAGACCAGTTATTACACTTACTGCTCCCACTAGTACTATTAGTCGAGGGGCGGGTCTTGCTTTAACATGGGCTACGACAGGAGATGCATCTAGTATACAATGGACAAATGGCACTCCTGTGCCCACTAGTACAAATATTAATGGTACAGCATTAGTTTATCCTCAGAATAGTACTCAGTACTGTGTTGTTGCTTCTGGTAATGGTGGAATTAGTTCGACTGTTTGTTTTGATGTAAATGTTGTTGTACCAGATCCTAGTATAACTGATTACGACACTACATTTTATTCCGATGGTACTGCATATATTCCCCCATGGGCAATCAACGTAACTGCTGATATATCAGCAGGAAGTGGTGGTACTGGTGGTACTGACTCAGGTGGTTCTGGTGGTGGTGGAGGTTCTGGTAGAAGAGCAATTTTTTATTTTCCCGATTATGTTGAAAGAACATTTACTATACGATTAGGTAATGCAGGATCAAATGGATTTGGTTGTGTAGCAAATAGTGGATCGGGTAGTGGTGGATCTTCTAATCTTGCTATTGGTGGAAGAGGTGGTCGTAGTGGTCCTTCTGGATGCTCTGGTGGCGGTGGCGGTGGCGGCGGTGCCAGCGGCATTTACGACTCTCTTAAGAATGGATATGTTGCTGTTGTAGGCGGTGGTGCCGGTGGCGGTGGTGCTTCTTGGAATAGAAATGCTGTTGGTAATACTGGCCAGGCAGGAAAAGGATTGTACAATGGAAGTTTGAGTAGTATTCAAAATGGTGATCAAGGTGATGACTGCCCGACTGATGGCGGTGGCGGCGGCGGTGGTGGTGGTGGAGCTGGTGCTCGTCCCCGTGGTGATGGTGGAGCGTTTGGATTAGATAATAATGTAGGTGGATACGCAGGACAAGGTGGCGGATCAAGTTTTGACAACAGTTATTGTAATTTTAATTTTGATACAGGAACAGCTAATTATGGTAATGGGTGGGCTAGGGTAAGATATAACCTAGGATCTCCAGAAATTACTAGTTTTACTGCTACTCCTAATGCTATTATTCAGGGAGCAAATGTTACATTAGCATGGACATCAAATTTCTCTATTACTGGAAGTATTGATCAGGGTGTTGGTTCTATTGGTGTCCCAGATGGATCGATTGTAATTTCTCCTCAATCTAGTGGACAATATCAATTAACAGTTATTGGTCCTGGCGGATTAAACACTGATACTGCAATCGTAAATATTACTGTTTACATCCCACCAGTGCTTGTACTTACTTTGGATGTTGTATCTATTATTGTTGGTGGTAGTACAAATCTTTCGTGGTTTGTGACAGGAGATGGCGATACTTTGTATTGGACATCTGGTGGTATTACAAATGCTAATTTAACCAGTTTTTCAACTGTTAATCCATCTGTCACTACAACATATAGTGGATATGTTACTGGTCTTGGTGGAACTTCGCCAATTGCATCTGTTGTATTGATTGTATATTATCCTCCAACTTTAATTGTAAATTATCCAGCAGCAATTGATTATGGTCAGCAGTCAACAATTGAATATGAAGGAGATTATGCAAATACATCAGTGACATTGTCTGCTACTTACAATTACGATTTTGTTCCTGATACTACCGGCAATGCAAGTTTAAATACAGCATCTTCTGCTGAATTTGGACCTAACTCTTCGTATAGTGGAACATATAATACAAATATTGTTTATACTGATAGAGGTCCACTTAGCATAAGTTATGTTATTACTGCTACTGGTAGTGGTGGGTCAATTACCGAAACGTTTACAGTCCCTATTAATGTTGATACAACACCAGACAATATGACCATTGAAGAATCAGAAGATTTATTCAAAGATCAGGTTCCGGTTGTAACACCAGATTCTATAATTTTAGGTGAGTTTTATGAAGTTGAAGATGTTGATATTAAAGTAGAAGTCAAATCTGATTGGCCAATCAATGTAGATATCAATAAGCAAGACGACTGGCAACAGGTAAGACAAATCTAAATACTACTAGTGTAGGAATAGATTAAAATGCCACTAACAACAGTTGTTGAGGATTCTGGCAGTATTGTTGTAGACACTTATGTCTATAGTTTACAATTCACTATGCTTGGCGCAAGCGGAGGTGGAGAAAATGTTCAGGCTAATGCTGGATTGACTGCTACTGCAGGAACTAGTGGTGGAACAACTAGTTTTTTGGGAGTTTCTGCAACTGGTGGTACGGGGGGAGGAATTGGTGGAAAAAATAGTGCAAGTTCGGGAGGAGTATCTTCACTAGGATCTTTTTGGGATGGTACTGGTGTTTCTTTCACTACAGCAGATGGTTCTGGTGGTGGTCTTCCTTCTGGTGGCAATGGTGGATCTTCTCAAGGTCGAAGTGGTGGCGCTGGATCTGATGGAAATAATACATATTATTCATCTTCTTATCACGTTTTTAACAACGAAACTGATGTGCATAATTTTTCGTCATCAGGTTCCACTGCTGATATTATAATGGACTATTATAATCCAACTGCTGAGGGTATAAATGGCACTACACCTGCAGGTGGTAAACATTATGGTTTTTCTTTTGCCAGTCCTTATATAGATAACAATTGGTCTTATACTATTACTACATCTGGAACAACAGCTGCTGGTGGTGGAACAAATGGTGGACCATATGGTTTAAATGGAGTTGGTAGTAAAAGTCAATATGGAATGAAAATTTGGTTTCAAACTTCAGGTGGTGGAAATACTTATATTCGTGATTTTGCTATTACAACCACTGGTACTAAAATAGGTGCAAGAGGTAGAGGTGGTGGTGGCGGTGCATATATTAGTTCTAGTGTTATATCTCGGGCAACATTGGAATCAAAAGGTTTTACTGCTGGTCTTGAAACTCTCCTAAGTATTGGTTCTGCAGGAACTAGCGGTGGTACTACTGGTGGTTGTTCTAATGGAACACGAGGTCGGGTTACTACAGTCCAGGTTATTTACCCTCAAGTATATCTCACTGCTTCTGTCGTATCTATTATCCTAGGCGGAACTGTTGATTTGGAATGGTATTCTGCTGGTGATCTAAATGCTATTAGATGGCCATCTAATGCAGATATTAGTAATGGTAATATTGAGAGTAACAGTACTGTTACTCCTACAGCTACAACAACATATAGAGCTGAAGGATATAATACTGGAAATTCGGAATTGGTTTCATTTAATCCTGAATCTTCAGTAACAATTACTGTATATGAACAACCACGCGCAGATAAATTTGTTACACCATTAACAATTAATTACGGTGTAGCAACTATTGATGTGGAATACGAAGTTTATTATGCAAATACTGAGTTAAAATTAGAAGTATTTAAATCAGGATATGATAGAGGTCCCAATCAAGGAAATACAGTTTTACATCAAACAATAAATTTAACACTAGGAGGAACTGCAGAGGCAGGACAAACAGCATTAGGTAAATCATCAGGAATAGAAAATATTCCGGTAGTGTGGGATGATTATGGTCCTAGATCTTATGTTGTTAAACTCACTGCAAATGGTAATGGTGGAAGTTTTATATTACAAAACACAATTGCTGTTGTAATTGATGAAACTCCAGATAATCTGGTAATTGAAGAATCGGAAGATTTATTCAAAGATCAAGTTCCTGTTATAAACCCAGAGTCTGAAATTCTGAGTGAGTTTTATCAGATCAATGGTATTGATATTCCTGTAGAGATTCTATCTGATTGGCCAATCAATGTAGATATTGATAAAAACAACGATTGGAAACAGATAAGACAAATTTGAGTCAATAAATAATACTATTGGAATAGTAGACTAAGGAATGACATATTCGTTCGCACCTAATGGACAACCGTTGTATGTTGCTGAAGGTGAATTCTTACAATTTAGATTCAAAGCTCCTAATACATGGGATACTACTAGAACGGTAACTATTCGTATTGGCGATCTAGATCAATTCTGGTTGCTCACCACTATTCCTGAGGATTTTACTCCAGATCCATTTCCTTTTACAGATATTCCTGCAGATCCTGGTGCTGAATTGAGCACTTTATTTACTACTGATGTAGTATTTAATCCACCAGATGGAGCTCCAACTACTTCTTTGACTGGATTAACACCAGGAACACAAGCATCTCTTTTCTTGGGATGTAATGTCTCGGGAAATGAAAATATATACGCGATGCGTATTGACCCTCTTGGTAATGGTAATTTTGGTCCATGGATTCAAGGTGATGGAACACAGGTTGTAGAAAATGGTGCAAAAATTCAAGTACGTGCCAGATCTTCTGAATTTATTGTATCACCTACAAGATTGACGCTTGTTATTGGTACTTCCAATGAAGTATGGACAATTTTTACTAGGGCAGGAGTTATCAATGAACCAAATCCTTTCCCTGATTTTACAGATTTAGATGATCAAGATTCAAACACATATTGTTATACTCCAGAAGTTATCAGACTTCAGGGATTGATTGCTGATGCAGATCTTATTTTAACATCTCCTGGCGAGTGGGCAGTTTCTAGTACAGGAAATACAACAACTGATGCTAATGGATTCCAAGTTTTAAGTGGTGCAACATTTACTAATGCTCCCGGTACGGTTGCAAATGGTGATTATTTACAACTTAGAATGTTGTCTTCCTCTAATCCAATTACTCCACTAACTACTAACCTCAGTATTGGTACTGAAGCAAATGGTAGTGATTGGACAGTAAAAACAGGAGTCAATCCATCAGAAAATCCAAATAGTTTTTCTTTCCCGGATATTGTTGGTGCTATTGAAGATACATTAATTGGGTCAGAAATAAGACCTCTTGGTGGAATTACAGGACTTGGATCTGGTATATCTGTTCCAGTGACCGTTGTATCTACAGATGCATCTCTTGTACGTATCAAAAAGAATACTGGATCTATTGGTGTATTTCCGACTACAGTAGAAAATGGAGATACAATACGCATTTACCTCCAATCGTCGGCAGCATTTAGTGATACAAAAAGTTTACAAATTAAAGTTGGTGATAGAACTATTTCAACATGGCAGGTACAAACTAGTGCTGGACCAGATACTGATGCAGATTGGTCTCCACCACCTAATAAAAACAATCAAATTCCATCATCATTTGTATCAAGTAATCCTATTACTGTTACTGGCATCAATCGACCAATTACAATCCAAAGTGTAGCAGGATATAATGCTCTAATCTCTATTGATTATGACACTCCTATACTTGGTCCAAGAACATTTGACCCTCTTGTAAATTCTACTTTCTATGTTGTTGTTCAGGCAGCAGATCAACTAGGCACTCCAGAAGTAACAACAATTCAATTGGGAACTGGTAATCCTAATCAATTTCAATGGCAAGTAACAACTTATGTAACTGTACCTCCATCAGCATCAAATGTAGGAATTTGGTATAGTAAGAAAAATTCTTCTTTTGATACGGAAGCATGGATAGCAGCAGGTTCAAATCCAAGCAATGCTGGTGATTATTATACAGAACCTAAACTAGATGGTTATTCTATTGGAACAGTTTTACCAATCCTAAAAGAAGGTGTCGATAATTATGGTGATCTAGATGGAGATTTAAGCTCTAGATATCCAGGATTTATTAAATGTGAAGGTCAGAGTTTAGATATTACTCAATATTTTATGCTATTTGATGTGATTGGATATAGTTATGGTGGATCTGGATCTAATTTTAATCTTCCTGACTATAGAAATAGAAGAATATGTGGTATTGGACCAGTTGATAACCAAAGAGGAAACTCTGCTGCATTGCCAACAGATACTGGTGGAATTGATGTTCCAGGATCTGAGGGTGGATTCTGGTATTTTAATAAGATTGGTTCTCGTGGATCTCAACCATTAGATCAGGTCCAAGGTGTTGATGCTGGATTGGAACCAGGAAGTTTAGATAGTGATTATTTCTCTTTGGGAACAGTTAGACTATCTGGATTGAGCACTATAACTGAAATTATTGCTTTTGTAGTAAATCCAAATGGATTTGTAACTGCACAAATTGGTCCTTTATCATCAGTTAAAGTAGGTGTGCCGCAACATGATCATATGTACATATCTGCAGTTACTGAAAGTGATCGTGGTGATCCATTACTTAGATGGGGTGGAACTTCTAGAGGATTGATGGGCACAAATTCACAAGCTAGTTATAGTACAGCATCAGCAGAGAATTCTGAAGAAATTTGGCAAGAATGGGTTAAATGGCTTAGTGCTTTGAGAAATTTCAAGCAGGAAATTATCAAGTATTTGGGTAGTGAAGAAGCATATGAAACATGGGTTAGAGCAAATTTTCCTTCTAATGACCCAGTAAACGAAGAACCACCAACATTCTCCATTGACTTTTCACCTCTCGAATCATCTGATTTTGGTGATACTTCTGATGACGACGAGTTTGATATTGAATTCTTGACATGGTGGTTATCTCCTATTGCACCATTAGCAAGTGCTACATTAACAGAGACAGGATCAGCACCCCGTACTCAGGGTTCTAGCAGAAACTGGGGTTGCGTATTTGATACACAACCATCAACATTTAGAATTGATAATTATCTTTCTACTGCAACTGGTACGGAAACATTAACACACCGTCATTTGCTAACTGAAAATCCTGTTACTAATATCCAAGCAGATTTTACTGGTGGTAATTTAAATGATGAAGGTTCTAATACTAATGGTCTTGGATCTGGTCTAGGTGGTGGAATTGCTGGATCTTTACTAACCTTTAATATATGGTGGTCTAATAGATATGTTGACGAAAATGGCAACGGCGTACCAGGGGGTGGTGGTGTTGGTGATGGTTCAGGTGGAATATTTTTCCCAGGGGGTGCTGGTAATTGGTCTTATAGACAAGCTGGTGCTAGTGAGTGGACTAGTGCAACTGACGAAGAAACCAGGGATGAAGATATGCTTGGTGGCAGTGGATCTGGTATGCGTTTAAGAATCACATATCAAGCATGGCCTTCTCCTTCAGGTGGTGTTGGAAACGATACTAGAATACGTGTTGATCAGATTCTAAATGCTGGCTCTGGTTATTCTGTGGGAGATATACTTTCCACTCAATACTGGAATGATTTTGCTTCAAGTAGTAATAGGATAATTGAAGTTGCTGCAGCTGGCGATGCAGGAACTGGTGGTGCAGCTGCACAAATTAATGTCAATTTCACTCAGAGTGATATTTTTATGGATCTTACTGAAGGTATATTTAAATATTCTAGTGCTTTCAAAAGACCATTCCCTGATGTTATAATGAGACCACAAAGACAAGTTCCAATTCTGACCCCATTCCACAAATCTAAATACATTATCAAAGCATATTAATTATTACAATATAACATGATTGAAGATTATAGACCACTTGAATTGATGTTAAATCCAAAATTAACAAAATCAGAATTTAATGATTTTATTGGTGTTTGGCCAAACTTTCTTCCTAAACCATTATGCAATCAATTGATTGAACATGCAGATCAGGTAATTGATAGTGCATGTACTTACTCTCCTGATGCTGAGTTAACTCAAGAAGGAGAAAGTGTTGTAAATTCCTCAAAATTTTATGGTGGAGATTTAAACAGAAAAGATTTTGCTTTTATGTTAGATTATTCTAACAGATTGCGTGCAGAACAAGTTAATAGTATCCTTCAGTCGTGTTTAAAACACTATATGACTCAATATCAATCATTGAAACAGGTTGGTTTAATTTCGACTGACATTAAGATGCAAAAAACTCCCCCTGGTGGTGGTTATCATCTTTGGCATCATGAAAATACTGATGTACCACATCAATACAGAGAACTTGTTTGGATGATATATCTAAATGATATGCCAGATGGTGAGGGTGAAACCGAATTTATGTATCAAAGACGTAGAATTAAACCCACTGCTGGTACTGTTGTTGTATGGCCTGGTGGATTTACACATGCACATAAAGGTAATACAGTTCTCACTACAGATAAATATATCATAACAGGATGGTATATCAAACTTCGCTAAACTCCTATGGAATCTAGAAAACTGCTCATCGAAATTGATTTCATCAATAAGATGATATTACCACAATCTGAAATTACTCGCATAGATGGTATTAATACTACCAAATTTGCTGTACATTTAGGTCAAAAACAAGAAATTGATGAGGATCTTATTGAGAAATTTTTATCTAATGTTGTTGATGAGTTTTGGCATACTGACAAAGATAAATTGGATTTCTTCCAACTATACAGTGATGGAACATATTTTTGTCAAAGACAAAAAATGCAGTATGACTTTAAAACTGAGTCAACTTATTACAGCACTTATAGTTTTAATGGCGCAACTGTTGAACAAGCAGAAGAATTTTGTAAGCAATGCCACAATTTCCTCTATGTTGTCAGTGAACTAAAGAACATAAAAGTCGAGGGAAATGTCAAGGAGATTGACAAGGAAGTTCTTCTTTATGAGAAAAGGTATTGGAAACTTAAGAGACAAAAAGGAGAAATGCTTATCAATTCTGATTGGAGAGTTTTATCTGATATTGAAGAAGAATATGATGGCGAAAGAGCAAGATGGATTGCTTGGAGAAAGTGGATTCGCACACAAACTTTACTCAAACCAGAAGATGAGAGATTTGGTGGATCTGGTTTAAACTTCTTCAAATATACTTATGAATTGAGGTGGCCAATCGATCCAAATAACTATCTTAAAAAGTATCCAAACGGTAAGTTAGAAGATGGTGTAACTGATGCACCTGAATATATGGACGTTAATGACCCCATACAGTGGACTAAGCATGATTCTGAAGCATCTACGGACTTCTTTCATCAAAGAGAAGAAAACATGTATATGCTTTCTAGCAGACATAAAATTGTTAACAGGAAAGTTAGTAATGATGTGAAAAATATGATGAAACTTATGGGCATTCAAGATATTATCCTTCCTGAAGATTGGGAGAAATTCTATGTTTACGACTCGGAACTTGATGAATGATATATGAAATTGATCTTTTAGATGATGCACAACTTGAATATATTAATACTTACTTTAATCATCTACAATTTGAAGACGGCAGATCTAGTAATCTAGGTAAAGTTATTGATAAAGTATGTAATAGTGCATATAATGGTCCTGGATATAATGAATTAAATAATTATTGCATACAACTTCTCTATGCAAAAATGAGTACATATCAGATTAAATGTCCATCACAGATATACTTTTCAGAATATCCTACTGGAGGAGTGTACTCAAATCATGTAGATAACAATCCTATCGGTGGTGTTAATGCTCATTATAGTATGACATGTTTTCTTAACGATGATTATGAAGGTGGTGAATTAGTGATACAGATAGGAGACACTGAAGTACCTGTAAAATATAAAGCAGGTAAGGCAGTATTATATCCACCAAATCTTGTTCATAGAGTAAATAAAATTACATCTGGATCAAGAAAAGTATTTTGTTGCTGGATGCAGTCTACTATAGAAGACTCTTTCACACGAGATTGGGTTGTTGATTATGGTAGATACTTAGACTCTCTTCATGATAGAGTACCTAGAGATGTACTTGGTAGACTTGATAGATTTAGAATGAACTTGGTGAGAGAACATGGAAACTTTTTCTAAAGAAGATATTGTTGTTTATAATGATTTCTTTGATGTTGGAGACTATAAAGTCATCTTAGATTACCTGAACAGATCAAGATGGAGATGGGGTCATGGTTCACTTCCTGATGATCATCCCAACAAATCAGAATTTAACACACCATTCTGGATAATGGACTTGGAGCGTGATTATTTTTTTACTGATTATCTTCTAAATATTATTATGGAGAGCACAGATCAGAAATATGCTATCACTGGTTGTTATTGCAATGGCCACACATATGGCACTTCTGGTAATTTCCATGTAGATTGGTATGATCCTTCAGGAAGAACTGTTCTTCTATATGCAAATGATATTTGGAAACAAGAATGGGGTGGTAAAACAGCATTCAATCTAGGTGATACATACCATTACACTGAATTTGTTCCTAACTCAGTTGTAATATTCCCAGGAATGATACCACATAGATCAGAAGGAACATCTAGATTATTCACAGGTCTACGTAAAACAGTTGCTTGGAAACTCGTACTAAAATGAACACAAATTACGAAGTATTTTATTTTGATAACTTTCTAGAAAAGTATGCACTTGCTAAAGGTAAGGCAGTTGTAATGCTAAGATCTTATGGGTGGAATAATAGCAGTAATGTTGATGCTATCAATGCCTCGTATGAACTGTATAAAGACATTCTACCTACTGATATGTGGACTGCATTGAAGAATTCTGAATATGTTTTCATGGAAGTTGATGATATAGATGATACTTTGCTTTTCTTGGAGAGTAATTTGCCTGATAGTCAAGCGGCAACAACCACACCAGAGAATTATATCTTCTATTCATTATGCACTGCTCAAGGACAAATAATTGCGAATAACGAATAATGTTTTCCGATAGATATAAAGTCATTGACAAATATAGTCTGACTACACTAGAAAAAGTATCTACTATTGAGATCATGCCAAGGAGATATACAT
>Ga0181412_1000731_pt1 | contig 13410 bp, 36 predicted proteins | sample 35SPOviralmetaG_FD_130113 | JGI IMG/M metagenome (GOLD analysis project Ga0181412, IMG submission 130113) | Marine viral communities from the oligotrophic San Pedro Time Series (SPOT) site, San Pedro Channel, CA, USA - 35 SPOT_SRF_2012-08-15 | ecosystem: Environmental > Aquatic > Marine > Strait... | reverse complement strand
GCAGAGCACGCTGCTTGTGGCTTTTGAAAGGGTGAGTATGCAAACCCTATCATCACCTCGCTTTACCGTTTCCAACATAAATCCCATGCCAGACATGAGTTTCAGGAAAGCTGTTTTGTATTTTCTTTCTATCTCTATAGCTATCCTTGTTGGTGCAGAGCCAACCCCGAAACCCGAGTACCATACATTGTCACTGTACTCGGAACAGACTGATAATATTGTATTCATTATAACACTATATACACCAAAAGCGGCCTGGTTTTTTTGACCCAAGCGATTTTTTTACATAGGCAAAAGCCTGGGGGATATTGAAAAATAGCACCCCCCGCCGTATAGTGTAATAGTATTAGTCACTTTTTTTAGAGAATTGGGTAGGGTAATTTACTACTACAAAAAGTCGCATTCGCGTTTGGACTTTTTTGTGAATAACTTTAGAAGATTTTTCTTGCAATTACTAGGTTTTGCCTTTAGATTGTATATATGATTAATGATCGACATCTCCTCTTCCAAAAGGTTCAAGCCGATATCTTCCTACACAAGGAAGTTATCAGAAACGAGAGCGACCCCGTTCTTGTCAAGATATCTCGTGATCTGCTCAAGCAGAATCAAGCTTGGCTTGCTGAATGGCAAGCTCAGCACAAGTTAACCTCAATTAGAAATTAAAAAATGGAAATCAAAATCAAACCCTTCTATACTTGGGCAACCGAGCATTTTGTCTTGTACATGAACGGCAATTATGCAGGAAGTTTTGACACTCGCAAAGGTGCCGAATCCTACGGAAAGAAACTAAAAGAAAAAGTTCGCAATTAACCCCTAACTAGCTTACCTTATATATATGACAGAAATGGAAATCTTCGCTCTCGAATCTCGTATCGAGTCAATCAATAACGCCATTGCGCAAATGCGCAGAGATGCAACTCCTGCAACCGATGCCAATGTCGAAATGGCAATCGAAATGCTTGCTCTTCCCGAACTTGAAAGAGTCGAGGCTCAACTTGTCGAGGCAAGGCAAAAGTCTGCCGATATGGACAAGTTTCTCAATAACCCAATTTTTACAGAAAGGAAATAATAATATGAAAACCAAATTCAAAAAGGGCGATGTCGTCGTCACTCGTTGCAAGAAAATCTACCAACTTACGGACGATCCAATCGACCACCCATCATGGGGAGCTTGCGCTAATGTTCGCAAGTACAGAACGAATGTCGTCCACGGCATCCGTCTTCGTGATGTCCGCCATCATCCGTTTTTTAACTAATAACAAAAGGAAATTATGTTCATACTAAAATCCATTCTCAACCAAGCGGGTGCCGTTTGGGCAGTTGAAAGCATCGCCATGCGCAAGCATGACGCCGAGCGCCTCCTCCGTAGGCGTCAAGCACAAAATGACGGCTCGCGTCGGTACGGGCTTTTCCCCGCCAAGTAATTGGCGCGATTCCTGTCCAAGGCTTTCATAAGTCTTTGGTAATCAGGCGCTTATGCGAGCCTGGCCTGCATAAGTCGTTGATGATCAACAACTTAGGGCACTGCCGTACAAATACCATGCCAACTCACACTATAGGATTGTGCAAGAAAATAGTAGAAAGTTTTTCTTGACTTTTCGGTGTTTGTGTGCTATGTTATACATATGATTAAGATAAGAAAAGACCAAATGACTGAAAGAGAAAAATTCCTTTGTGCCTTCGTGGTAGCTAAGCAAGCAAAGCAAAAAAATAAATCGAAAAAATAATTTGACTTTTAACCTTAACTGCGCTACATTATATATATGAAAACGTTAACTGACTTCCGCAATCAAATCATCACCGAAAAGGGTCTTGTTAAGAACTCCTTGTTCTTTTGGGGAGATCCTCAAGGTAAATCATGGAGTCTTGACGACATCCTAAAGGCGACCACCAAAGACGGCAAGCGCCTTGCTATAATGCACAAAAAGAAATAATTCTTTGTGCTTGACTTTTAACATTAACTGCATTACCTTATACTTATGACATTAAAAGAATTAAATCAACAATGGAACGAACTTAACGTCGCTTGCCACAATCTTTGGGATCGCTCAAAGAGTTTGCAAGGTCAATCCAATGCCTACGGCGCAGCGTGGAAAGCGCGCTTTGAAGTCGGGCAAGAGATTGCAAGAGTCGCAACCCCTGCGCCAAAGTCGCCCAATCGCATGAGGGATTGGGAGCTTAAATTGGAATCTCAAAAAGATTGCTAATATGACGATCATAATAAGCGCGGTAATAGTGGCAATAATAGGAATCCTTTCGGAATTAGAATAATGAGAAAAGTAACACAACAAATCAAGCACGCCTTTGAGCAAGGCACATCTAAGAAAGTCGGCAATACCGAGACAGACGGCAAGACCGTTTGGCTACATGGCAACGCCATTGTTAAGCGTGACCCTGACGGGCTCGTGCGTTGGTCACTTGCGGGTTGGAATACTCCAACCACGCGCGAACGTGTCAACGGCATAGCTAATGCAAGCGTTCACCAAGTCGCTTTCGAGCCTATACTAAACGGGCAAGCCATTAACTCATCCGATTGGTTCGCTAGCAACACAAAGTTGCCCGATCCTCTTGTGTTCTAACTTGGCGCGGGACTTGTCCCTAACTTCCGTAAGTCATTGATGGTCAGCCACTTAGGCAGGCCAGGCTGCCGTAACCTACTGAATACCAAGCACTTATGACAAAGTGAAAAAAAGTGAAAATAAAACTTGACTTTTGCCGTTTTGTCTGATACATTGTATATATGATTAAGAATAAAACATTCATTGCAAACGTTCACGTCTCATCTATAGAGAGAGAAGAAAAGCTCCCCTTGTGGAATACTCACATGAATACTTTCGTAAATACTCACATGACAAACAACATCTTTGAGATCGTAGCTGAAGACAAGCACGAAGTAAGAAGGAAAGTAAAGGTTCTCGTAAACAAGCTCCAAACCAAAGTCCAATTCAAGCGCGGCTTTGTTACCAAGCAAGGCGATAACGCCATGTGGTACATCAACAGAATAACAGAAAAAAAGACAAAATAAAGTTTGCAATTATCTGAAAACTAGCTTATATTGTATATATGAATCAAATAGAAGAAGTAAGAAAAGAATTAAACAGAGATCTCGACCTTGGGCTTGCTCTGTCTAAAGCCGAGGGAAACCTCAACTACCTAGCGGGAGAATCCAATCAAGAGAATTGGCAATCTTCCATGACTCAAGGGATGGCTATACTCGACGCCTTGGAAGCCGTGCAGGCTGCCCGTAAAGCTTGGCAAGAAATCATTACCGAGAAAAGAGCAAATAACTAAAGAAAAAGTTTGCAATTATCCGAAAACTAGTTTAAATTATATATATATGACAATCAAAGAAATAATCGAAAAAGTTCAACGCTCCACCGAGAGAGTAGCAGATTGGAAAGCTCTTCGGGATTCGCCCGACAATCAAATGGGTGCTTGCTATGTAGACACTCAACTCAAGTGGGAGTTCGACAGGTTGGATAGGTTGCAACTCCTTCTGTCCCAGTCAGTTAGGGCAGGCACCTGCTATGCAGGAAGCGAGAGAGACATCTTTCAAAACAAATAATTCCATAAATGCCTGAATATCAGGCACTTAGGTAAGCCTGGCTCCCCTAAGTTGTTGATAGTCAATAGCTTAGGAAAAACTTGCGCACAGCAGCGCCCGCAGGCGCTGAAGCGCTATTTGTTGAAAAATGGCTTGACATTTGTGGGGTCATGCGCTAGTTTATAAGTATGACTAAATCAGAAATGCTCAAAGAGATCTCCATCCTCCACGAAACCCTCAAGGACTGCGTGCTCAGTCCCGCTGATAAGGTTGCGATCCGCAACGAGATCGGCGACCTGCAGGACAGGGTTGCCCTCCTCGACTTCCAAGAGTCCGAGGACATCGACTACGGCTACCACGCCCAATACGATATGTGACATAAGTCGTTGAATGTCAAGAGTTTAGGCCCGCCAGGCTTCCCTAAGTTGTTGATAGTCAATAGCTTAGGAAAAACTTGCGCACAGCAGCGCCCGCAGGCGCTGAAGCGCTATTTGTTGAAAAATGGCTTGACGTTTGAGGTCCGCAACGCTATGTTGTATATATGGATATTACTAATGATTCACTCGCCCGCCTCGCCCACGTCAACGGCATCACTGATGTCGAGTTTGAAGCTCAGGAGAAAGAGCTCGCTCGCCTTGCTCGCCTTGAGAAAATACTCGCTGATGTCAGGAGTAGTGACGAGCCCGCTGAGATGCCAGAAGTACACCGCAATCACGAGGAGCCTAGTTTTGATCCATATCAAGATTATGATTATGGCTATCATGACCAATACGACTTCTAATGTAAGTCCTTAATAATCAAAAGCTTACGACAGCCAGGCTCGCATAAGTCGTTGAACATCAGTGGCTTATGAAAAGATTAAAAAAGTGAAATTTTTTCTTGACTTTATCCCGAAATGGAGGTACATTAAGATATGATTAAAGTAACAATAACACAAGACCAATTAGACGAAGAACGACGCGACGCTGAATTTCAGGGCTGGATGGAAGATGTAGGATTTTCTCATATCTTCACCCACGCAAAATCTGGGCATAGTTTTTATGAAGATCCAGACGGCAACCTGTGGGAGTGGGATCAGATGGTTGATTCTTTCAAAGATTCCCTAACTCGTTGACTATCAACGGGTTATGGAAGCCTGGCCCCCGTAAGTCGTTGAGCGTAAACTACTTAGGAAAACCTTGCGCACAGCAGCGCCCGCAGGCGCTGAAGCGCTATTTGTTGAAAAATGGCTTGACATTTGCTCGCTCTACTGATAGTTTAATAGTATGAAATATCTACTAAGTAAATCAGACGACGGACATATAGTCATTGCTCAAGTGCCTCAAACATTCAAGAAGAGATCGCCACATGAGTTTTTTGTTAGCGAGAGTTTTTTAAATGTCAATGTCCAAAACAACAACTTTACAGACATCTCAGATAAAGTCGAATGGAACGGAAAAGTTTGGATGCTCACAGAAGACATAGCTTAAAAGAAAGGAAAAATTATGGAAGGATACAACGGCTGGAAAAATTGGTCAACTTGGAATGTAGCTTTATGGCTAGGCAATGACGAAGGGCTTTATAAGTTAGCCCGAAGGTTTGTTCACTATAAAGATCTAGCTAATGAGTTAGAGGCTTGTGGCACAACAGAAACTCCCGACGGGGCGAGCTACAAGGATGAAGAGCTTGACACCTATGCTCTTGATGAATGGCTCATGGACGAATAATCTATAAGTCGTTGAATGCCAAGGGCTTAGGCCCGCCAGGCCGCCCTAAGTCATTGAGACCCAGTGACTTACGAATGTCAAGCATAAAAAATAATTGAAAAAAAATTTGACTTTAGCTATCAGCTGTGCTACCTTATAGTATGGTTAAAGATAAGAAAGTAAACGGCTTCATCGCTAAGGTCAACATCGTTGATCGCAAGACAGGTGAAGTCATCAGCAAAAACGTCATGATGAAATCCGAACATCATTCCTCAATAGAGGCTCTCAATGCAGATCTCGCCAAATTTGGATTGCCTAGCAAGCTTGAATTGGTTGAGTGGATCGCCTAAAATAATTGGAAAAAAATTTGACTTTTACTAAAAACTAGATTAAGGTATATATATGAAAACAGATTACAAATACATCATCGACAATTCCTCATCCCAAACATTTGGGGTCAACACCAAACTTCATGATCTCGGCAGACAAGCTGAAATCATTCAAAAAATGGCTCAAGAGCAAATCGAAACAGATGGCGAGTTTGCCAAGTTCTATTGCTCCAACATTGCAACTTGGATGCAAGAAATTGCAGACGTAGCGCAAAAAGCCCTTGACATTCAACTCGGAAAGGAGTAAAGTATAACTATGATAAGCATAAGAAAAAATCCTAACTTCAGTAATTGGTTTCAAGTTTTCGCCTTCGGCAAGTTCGTTGACGAGTTCAATAAGCAACAGAAGGCGGTTCGCTTCGCTGAGGACATGGCTCGCAAGACTAGAGTGACCCATGTCAACCTAGAGGGTGAGGCAGTAAAAGTGTCATAAGTTCTTGTTAATCAAGGGCTTAGGCCCGCCTGGCTTCCGTAAATGCTTAATAGTCAAACACTTACAACATAAAAAATAATTAAAAAAAAAATTGACTTTTGTTATAATATATGCGATATTAAAGTATGATTAAAAAAGGTGATATAGTAATGGATTATAAACGTCGTATCCTTCATGTCGAGGGAACATTTGAAGAGGGGGCAGAGACCTTCGTTGTCGGCAGGATATACCTCTCGCAGAAACGGGTCGCCGTACCGATGTCTTCGGTAAGAAGGCATAAGTTCCTAAACTCTTGATATTCAAGGGTTTATGGAAGCCTGGCTTCCGCAACTCGTTGAATACCAACGACTTATGAGAATTTCATATGTCAAGCAAAAAGCGCCCCAAGGGCGCTTAAACGCTATTTGCTATTTATTCGTTTATCCTTCGTCCTGCATATCTTGCCACATCATCCAAAATACAAATACCCAAGGCGAGAAAAGTAATATCTCAAAAATCATGAGTACACCCCTTTCATCTCATCAGATAAGCCGATTGCTTGATCCTCTTCGTCAACACTCTCAGCGACATCGGTGAGCAAAAATTGAGTCTCATCGGACACGTCCTCTTTCTCGGCATCTTTAAGCCCGTGATTCAAAACAAAAGTTTCAGCTTGCATATCTGCGACAAACTCCATTACATCGGAGTTTGGCTTGAATCCTTTTGAGTCACGGACGGCGTTCTTAATCATGTTAATTCTTTCTTGTTCTGTCATAATAGTAATATAGTTTAGTTTTGTTTAATCGTCAAGACCTAAATCTTTTCTATGTTGATCTCTCAATGAATGAAGTAAATTTACCCAAGCAAAGTCATTCAGTTGGGCTTGATGCATAAGCTTGGTAACTTGCGAAGGAGTTTGATGAGCAAGAACGTCATCATAGAGAGACAATGGAAGCATAGTATCTCTATCTTGAAACCACATTGCAACTTCGTAAGTGTTGTCATCTACATGACCATACAAGCCCGTTCCGTCTCCTTGGTTTTGAACAACTGAGATCGTGAACTGATCAAAGTTGTCCTTGTCTCGGTGACCGAAAGTAAGCTTGGCTTGAGTAGCCTTGCCTTGCGCGAATCCTCCATGTTGGTTGAAAACCAAATCATCAAAGCCTTTTAGTTTAGTATCGTTTTGCATAATATGTAATCTAACCTATAGTTTTAAGTTTGTCAAGTAAATTTTTATGTAATTGTAGTTCGTTGAGTTTTTTTAGGATTCCCCTGTAGCCCCAAAGCCCGCCATTCATGTGACCTTGCCACACTCCGTCTACTCTTTTAAATGTAACATCCCATGCGCACACATAGTCATATGCTTTTAAAATGCCGTTAGAGAGCAACTCAAATGTGAGTTCTCTTCCTGTTATGTCGTCTTTAATTGTCATACCTATAAACTAACACCTTAGACCTAATAACGCAAGAAAAAAGTGAAGTTTTTTTGTGTTTTGTTGTAAGTTGTTGAACATCAGACGCTTATGGCAGCCTGGCTTTCGTAAGTAATTGAGCATCAACGAGTTATGCTAAAAAAAAATTAAATAAATTCTTGACTTTAGCACCATACTCCACTATAGTATATATATAATTAATCACACTAACGAAAGGAAAAAAATGTCACTACTACCACAAGAACTACTCGAATCAGCAGTTAGAATGAAAATCGGTAAAGCCGCGTACAGCGTTGAAGACCTCAACAAATATGTTGGTCAAGTCATTCTCACTCTAGCTGAAGGTCACGATATTCTCGGATCAAAGCAAGTTGCGGATGCGGTTAAATCAGTCGCAAAAGCTGAGTGCGAAAAAGATCACGGAAAGACTGCCGTGTCTTGGGTTGACTATGCCGAAAAGTATGGCGAGAATACTCCCGCCAGAAATGCTTTCTGCTTTCAGTCCCTTAATCAGTTAAGCTTAGAGAGGTCTTAATCTCTCAAAAGCCCCTAAGTCCTTGACTATCAGGGACTTAGGTCGGCCTGGCTGCCCCAAGTCGTTGACTATCAACTACTTAGGCCAAACTGCCACAATAAGACACGGGCACAAAATGCCCGCGCCAAGAATAAATACTATTTCAATCATTTTTGTTTCATTTTCAATTAAGAATTGACTCCTTCTTGCACAAATCCTGTGCTATCCTTTTTGGCAAGACCTTTTTCGATAAGCCCGACAACAACACCTTGCTTGTCAAGAAAGCGCAAATCCGATTCATCACCATTGACAACCTTATACCCGTTCCAAGTTTCAGGTAATTGATTACGAAAGACAACCGCAACATTGCCACCCATAGCAAGAACCATCTTGCATTTTTCCTCATTATGCTCCGAGCAAGAAAAAGTTAAATGATAATTAGAGGGAAACTTTTCGCCTTTAATAAATGGCTTACCAAGAAAGTTGCACATTCTCTTGAATGACTTGGTGTAATCATAAAATTGAATTGAGCTATGTTTCTCAAATAGATTGACTCCGTCTTCATTGATAATGTCCTCCCAAGCAATGTCACTTGTAAGGTTAGGTCGAAAGACTGCTTGCAAGCTCTTTTTACTTGCTGACTTAATTGTAGAAGTAATTTCTTTTGATAGTTTTGCGAGGAAGTCAAACCTTTGCTCAAAGAACAACTTTGTCTTGGCAATGCGCGAATCCTGAACTGAGTTCATTTGTCCACGCCCTGCCGTGTTAAGGCAAGCCATTGTGCAACCTTTTGAGCGCCAACGACAAACTTCATAGCCCGACAAATTGGCGGGAGCTAAATGTATGCCTTTAGTTAAATATCCAAATGCCTCGCCCTTAGTGATCTTGGCATTTCCTGAAGTGAGTAGAGTTTGTTTAATCATAATAGAATAATAGTTGAATTGTTTGGTTTATGCAAGCGCAAAAATCAAATCTTCGAAAAAATCTGGCTCTAAAGAGAACTCGCTAGTGAATGCGTGCTCCCACTCAAAGGGGTCTCCACCCGTTGCGATGTCTTCGGACATTTCACGAAAAAAAGTTGCGGTTTGGTGAATTGCGTCTTCACGGGAAAGTCCGTCACGCTCCATTAGGATTTGTACTATTCTTTTCATACTAATAATATCTCACAAAAAAGAGTTAAACGCAAGAAAAAAGTGAATTAAATTGCATTTTGTTATAAACTCTTGGATATCAAGGAGTTATGCAAGCCAGGCTCGCATAAGTCGTTGAATATCAACAGCTTAGGTAAGTGTTAAGCACAAAAAAACCCCCCCTCCGAAGAGGGGGGTAATAACTGCAAACAAACCTGTATTTACACCTCAACCAATTCGCCTTCGACGACTTCCATGTCAAGAACATTCTCAACATGGTTGTCAATCTCAAACGATACCTCACTATCAAGAACAGAATGAAGCGCGTCGGAGCGATTAGGTAAAGCAACCAAGTTGCCCTTGTACACTTCAGTAAAAGCATTGTAAAGTGAGTTGACATTACGATCCCAAAATTCGGGATGATCGGATGATTCCCATTGATCGACCACGTCGATGATCTTGGACTTTGGCAAAGCACCTGCCTTGCAAGCGCGAACCACAATGTCATTGACCTGCGCATTCGTTAGCTCGATTTCCTTGTAGGCATTGACGCGAGCGTCTTGACCATGCCAAAAGTTAAAGAGCTTGCCGATTGCACGATTGATCATAAAGTCAAGATCGTTAAGGATGTTGCGAGTGTGGCGACGTGCCAATTTAATCGTATTAGTGAAAATAAGATTGTCGCAAACGAACGGAGCATCACCTGCGCAAAGTCCTGCAGGAAATGTCTTGTCGTGTGAGTTGCGAATACCGACGACAGAACCGCGCTCGGCGTTTTCTCGATTGGGATGCTCGACTGAAAACAAGCCAAAGTAATGTTGGTTGCCTCTAGCGAGGGAATGGACTTGATCACCAATGCTAAAGCCTTGGTCTTCAAGAAAGCCAGTAGTGCGCTCGACTACTTCATGATGAGAAATGGGCTGATAAGAAACAGCGCGCTCGCCATTGGCGTTCTCTTTTTTGCGATACTCCACAGGTGGAGTAGGGACGTTGACGACTTGCTCGAAATCTACGAGAGTGCGATTGCCTCCACAGATGTGAAGGTTGACGGATTTACGAGGAGAGTTAGTAGTGTTTTCTGTGTTATTCATAGCTTTAATAATATAGTTATATAGGTTTCTGTCAAGAGTTAATTTCGGGAATTTGGATTTTCTTCAAATCCTTGGGATTGAATTTTATGGTAAGCTTCGGCATCTTTGGCAATGTCTTTAAACATGGCGCCAATCATAGAGAGTAGGGTAGCATCCGTAAGGTCAAGGTTTGCTTCGTTTGGCTTAATAAGGGTCTGCCAAATGTAGTCCATGGCTTCATCCATAGCTTCGGTGGCTGAGGGTGGATTTTCGTCTGAGTATTCGGGTTCGATGTTCATTATAGTTGCTCCTTATGTTTGAGTTTTCTGTGCAGAGTTTTGGTCTTGACCTTGTGGGGTCTTGACTTAGTAAAGAGGACTTCGAGCCTCAACTTTTGGGTCTTTGTCTTTCTTACTTTCATATATATATAGTAACGCGCCTTACCCAAATACACAAGAAAAAAATGACGTTTATATGCGTTTTGTTGTAAGTTGCTGAATATCAAGGACTTACGCGGGCCAGGCTGCCATAAGTTGTTGATAATGATCGACTTATGAAAAACCCCCGCCTCACACATTGGTAAGACGGGGGAGTAATATGACTAAGTAAAACTTATTTGATATTTGTCAACTTCGCTTCTCCAATCGATATAGCTTATCTAGAAGATTATCGTGGGCCCTTTTAAGCTTGAAGTACTCGGGAGTATTCTCACCGTAGATTTCTCTAACGGCCAATTGGTACCCAAGGTCTCTAATGCGTGCTGTAAGTAACTTATTCACGATTAAGCCTTAACTATAGATACAATTCTGTCGTAGCGAAACGAGCGAACTCCATCTCTGTTGTAGCAATGAGCTCTGAAGCCCGCTACCGCTAGCCCTTCTTGACTATTGCCAAACTCATTAGAGTGTTTTGGTTTAGTGATTGTATACATGGCAGTAGTGCCTGCCTTGGTTCTGTATACCACTTGGTATACGGGGTTCAACAAACGAGCGATTTTAGCTATCAGCTTCTTCATTATCTTTATCCTCCATAACGGGGTTTTGGTTGTAATAGTTGTATATCTCGGTTGCCTCCTCGGCATCCTCACAACTATAAGAAATTAAATCTTGGTTATCATATGGATGCCAAGGAGTGGGCGACTCTTCAAAGTGAACTTCCCATTGCTCGGTATCCTCATTGTATTCGGGTAAGTCTAATGGCTTACCAATGCAAACTGCTTCTATGTAATTGTTCATGATTATAATAATAGACTACTTAGTTGTTGGTGTCAACCCTTAATTAGCAAGGGATTGGTGAATCTTCGTCTGCCTCAATAGTAATGCAGAAGTGGCTCGCTAGTTCCTTAATCATTGCATCGTTATTGAAATAAGTATATGCAAAAGTTAAAAGTTGCTCTTGCTCTTCTCCCGTATGCCCGTCTCTGAGTTCATCGTATATCTCAAAGATGTTCATGTTCCAATTCCAACCTTCTACTCTTGATTCTATCTGTGCTTTAGTCATTTTTAACCTCCTTGATAATTTGTTCTAGTTGTTCGAGTACGGACTTCTTGTTACCTTTGAGTCCAAGCTCGGCTTTTACGATTGCATATGCTGATTGCCCTCTTCTCTTCATTCCAAGGCACTCTAGCTTGAGTGCGGACTTGAGACTAAGGAGTCTAAACATTGCGATTTGTTCGGGTGTTTCTAATACTATCATGGTTAAGATTCTCTCAAATTTGGGGGGTATTGTCAACCTTTTTTTCGTTGTTTTTCTTTAATTCCCAACTAATATCATAGAGGTACTGACTGATGAAGTCTAGAGATCCCGCTATGTTTTTTAATTGAAACAAAGTTTCATCGTTGTTCTTTCGCATCTCGTAGAGTTCGTCTGCAATTCCATTCATTGCACGAGTTTCTTCGGATAGCTCGACTCCTCGCTTGAGGATTTCTTTTTCTATTGTATTATTCATATGCTATAACTTTGTTTTGTGTTAGTTGTGCTACTTCCATAGAGTATATAGGAGATTCGGTGTCCTTGTCAACAAAAGAATCATACTTATACGGGTTGTATGTGACTTCGATTGGGTTAGGTAGAAATAGGTGGAACTCATCTATATATCCTTTGATACCTGCATGAACATTCTTGCGTCGTTCTTCAAGAACTTTTTGCCTGCCCTTAGCATTTACTTGAAAGGCGCAGTCCCACAGATTTACTTCGGTGGTGTGAGCTTTGACTAGCCCGTCTTGTCTGATTGACCAACAGTCTTGATGAAGGTTTTTATATACGAAGACCTTCCTCTTGTGGTCGATCTCGTATCGTGGGTCGTCTTGGTTTCTCTTGATCATGTATATACAATAGACCTGTTTTGTTATAAACGCAAGAAAAAACTTCAACTAAATTGCATTTTGTTGTAAGTGCTTGATATTCAATAGGTTACGGCAGCCTGGCCTGCCTAAGTGGCTGACCATCAATGACTTATGCCATAGCGTTATGCAAAGATTCGTAAAACCCTTTGTCTACACTTCCGTCATCCTTCCGAACTTCAAACTCAAGACATTCGGAAGGGTAAACATGGCAAGGCTCATCAGCACCATTTTGCTTTATATACCAAGTGGGTGGATTTTGTGGTTGAACTAACAACCCAATGAAACCATACTCAACGAAATACTTGAGGATAGTTGAGCGACCAATACCATTGATCTTGACGTTAACTTCTGATCCTACGGCAGGAATGGGTTTGTCTGACCCCCATGCTAGTTTCTCAAACTCGGTGTAGGAATTTACGGGTTGTTCTACTTTCTCGTGCATAATTTTTCCTTATGTTATAGTTGTGCTGATTGAAAAGATGATTCTATTCTAAGCTCATCTTGTAAAGCTGTCAAGTCGCAAATGATATCATCTAAGACTTCTTCGGCTGATTGGATAGTGTAGCCCTCCTCGCCTTTATGCTTACGCTCTGCCACTCTCTCCATGCAAATTGGATCATTGGGAGTGCAATAGCGAAGATTGCCACGAGTGATTTGCATTATCATTTGTCTAATTTGTCCCTGTGTCATCATAGTCTAGCCTTTTTGTCTAGTTGTACCATTCTTGCTTTCTCGTTTTGATCATCTACGATCTTTGCAAGGCGAAGAAGTTCTGATTGAACATCTTTCTTTGCTTGTGGGTCTGCTTTTGGATTCTTCAACACCTCAACCATTGGAAGGATGAGCGCTGACCATGTGGGTGTTATATCAATCGTTTTCATATT
>Ga0181412_1000730_pt1 | contig 13415 bp, 29 predicted proteins | sample 35SPOviralmetaG_FD_130113 | JGI IMG/M metagenome (GOLD analysis project Ga0181412, IMG submission 130113) | Marine viral communities from the oligotrophic San Pedro Time Series (SPOT) site, San Pedro Channel, CA, USA - 35 SPOT_SRF_2012-08-15 | ecosystem: Environmental > Aquatic > Marine > Strait... | reverse complement strand
TGTCTCCCAAATATAGAAATAGTCCCAGTACCTGTTCTATCTTCTTTAACAACACCATTTTTCATAATGTCATTAAGTAACTTTAAATATTGTACCTCAATGTTTTTATTCATTTTCAATTGTTTTTAATTATTACCCTTTAATGAGGGTGCCTTAAGTATTCTATATTCACCCTCAATAAAACTAACCATCAAATTGTCTGTTTTATTCATCATCAACCCAACTTCCAAAAAATCTGGGTGGGTTGCCTTTATGTAAAGTACTCTCTCAGAATCATCATCTTTAAACTTTACTATAAAAGTATAGCCTAATTCAAATTGTAAAGCATAATTATTCTCATCCAACCACCTTTCACTCAATTGTATCCATTTATCCTTATCATAAGTCCATAATTCAGAATTTGTAACACCTTCAGAATTTATTATTTTTCCTTGAACCCATAACACTTGCTCTTCCTGGCTGTATATGGAAGTTGAGATTATAAGTGATGTTATTAAAGTTAATATTTTCATAATTCTACGTTTCCAATTTCATTAGCTAACAGGTTAAGGGCTTCATCTTCTGTTATATCCCATGCTAACATCATAAAGTTAAGTAAATCATACCCTACTAATTCCTTTTCCCCACTCATAATGTTAATATTCCTAAAATAAATAAATAAAATCCTAAATCATTTAATCCTGCCATCAATACTGCTCCTACACATACTAATAAAATTGGGATAATTGGGTTCATAATAACTTTTAAAGCTTTTTTCATAATTTTTATTTTTTATTTTTTGTTAAAATTTTAAATGCGTCTTCTAATTTTACTCCCTCACCCATAGGTTTAAACCCTTTTACATCTCCTGTACCTTCCTCAACATATAGATCATCTTTGGAACTTTCAAACCAACAATCTTCATGGTAGTGAGACCACCAACCATTTTCTAACAAATATTGTCTTTTTTCTTCTCTATTCATATTCTTCTACATCTTCAATTGTTTCACAAAACAAATAATGACTATTATCTCTTAAAACATGGTCTGCTCCAATCCAATCTCTATAAGCTTTCAAATAATCTTTATTTAATAGGTTATCTGAGATTTGGAATTTAATTATAGGGGCTGTTTTTAACACCCAGTAAGCTTTTCCTCCATGTAAATATAATCTTCTCATGTTTAGAATAAATCATCTAAATGTGGTGGGCAAACATCTATTATATGTTTCCTCCACCACTTTTTTATTTTTTTAATTATTTTTTTCAAAATCTTTACCATTTTGTATGAATCCTAATTCTTGAAAGAATTTCTCATCATCAACATCAAACTCTTCCTCTTCATCAGAATACCAGTTATCATTCATAAACATCTCCTCAATATCCCCCTCAATATCTTTATATTCAGGTAAAATTCCAACACGCTCAATGAGATGCCATACTCTATCTTTCCATAGATCCAATTTAACACCTTCAATAATTGTGTCTCCACCCATCCCATCAATAGTCATTTCTGCTAAATCTATAAGTAGCTGACCACTGATATTATCAAAGTGTTCTACTTCTTCTCTACATGCTAAATTAACACCATTTTTGAATACACGTTTCACCTCTAGAAACTTGTTTGTAATTGGAAATTCTGTTTTAATCATAACTCTTATTTATTTATCTTTTTAATTAAATCATTAATATCTTCTCTTGACTGCCACCCTAATACATCATCATGATGATCAGGTGAAAATTCCTTAGTAATAAAATTACTCTCAACATCTAATACTGCTACTTCAAATGAGCTAAAATCATCAGAATGGAATTTTGCTTCTCTTGGATTGCTATAAGCTCCTTTACCAGCTATAATACTCATTACTACCCCACTATCAAATTGAACTTTAGCTGAGATTCCATCTCCAAACATATTTTTACTAAAAACAATATTATCAAATGTTAAATCTTTATCTTTTACCATAACTCTTATTTTTCCTTATTATACCTTAATATACGAAATTTTTATTGCTCCTCCACCTCTATATGCTGGACTAACCCCCAAACTTTAACTACTGCTCTTAAACAATCATCTTGAATTGCACAGGTGTGGTCACCCTCCTTATACCAAACTAATTCAAATACTCTACTTTCTGAATATTCTTGACTAGTTACTTTATCTCCAACTTTAAATTTTGGACTTGTACCTTTTTTCTTCCTTCCCATATAATATAATATACGAATAGATTTGGTGGAAGCCACTTAAGGCAACCACCAAATTTAAATTTTTATACTAACTCAAGAGCCATTCCAAATAACTCTTTATTCACTTTCAAATCTTGAGAGAAGTTTTTAATTTGTCTTGCTTTTCTCATTTTTGATCCTGAAGTGTAAGTAAAATCACCACTAATCAATTTTTCCTGTACTACATTAAATACACTCCAAACATCAGTACCATTATCTTCATCCCGTGTTGGTTGAATTAATTCTTTCAAATCAATTTTAAACACTTTCAATTGCTTTTCTGTGAAACGAGTTGTTAAAGCTTTCTCTGCAAATTTAATTGCTTGCTCCTCCTCAATTTCAGTTGATTTCATTTTATTCATTGATTCAACTGTAAGAGGTAAACGCTCAACCATCTCTTTAATCTTAACTTGAAGCTCTTCAAACGTATAACCCATGTGACGCATTTTAACATTCTCAAACTCTTCAGTTGAAACAACTAACCCATTTGCACAAACCATTCTAAATAATCCAGCTGTGAAAGTAAATGAATTCTTACCATCATGAGAATTTGTTAATAGAATTTGAGGAAAAACTGTATCACCACCTTCACCATTAATTACTACGTCATTATTTCGGAATACAATAAGGTGTTTTTGGAAACCTTTACCCTTACGAGCTTTAACTTGTTGAACATCAACTACACCCCATCCTAATTTACTCATATCATCCAATACTACTGAAGTTGGGATGTGAGTATACTTATCTGATGTTGTTGGAGCAGCTGTTTTAGTAAAAATACTTGATGCTTTTTCCTTAATCTCATCAAAACTTAAAAAACCTTCTTTTTGTAAATCTAACATAACTTTTTATTTTTAAATTATTACCTTTTTAATATACCATAATATACGAAATGCCTCTCAGGGAGCCAACACCATACACACTAGTCTTCAGTAATTTCTCCCTCAAATTGTAAGTAAATATCTTTGAAATAATCAGTGAGGAATAGTTTATATTCTACATCTTTTATTTTAAAATGTATAACCCCACCTTCATCCTTTATAATTTCAGTTATAGGTTCAGTTTGGTATTGATTACCATATGGATCCATAGCTAATGAAAATCCAACTTTTGGGTTTGAATCATGTATACCTTTGATTCTATTACCTGAATCCCTTTCAACCCACTTTATAGTTTGAGCTGAAGTAGACCATTCACTATTACATTTGGTTAGTTTAAACATTAATTAAATTTAGTTAAGTATACTACTGACTCAAATGCTTCTTGTAGTGTTAGGTTAGGATTATTTTGTTGTAGTTTTACTAAATTGCAAAAATCATGTATTCCCCCCATTGGTTCTTTTTGAGTTACAATTCTCTTAGCACTCTTCTCCATTCTCTTCAATTCCAACTCTATTCTCTCTAAATCCATAACCTTAATCAATAAAATCAACAAAACCTATTATCATAAAAACAAATCCCATATCATTTCCAAACATTTCTAAAAATGCCCCAAATGAAATCATTGTGATTGGGTGCTTAATAATCTCTTTAATTCTTCTCATAACTTTTACCTTTTTAATATACCCGAATATACGAAATTCCTATTGCTTCTCCACATAATGCTCTAGATAACTCTTTTGAATATTGCTTGTTCTTTTTCTTTTGCTTCAATTACAATATCAGGTTTTAAACCATATGTTTGTATCCTTTCATAAATCAAATCTGAATGGGCTTGTGGTCTAATTGTTTCATCTAATTTCTCTTTCTGTCTACTTTCAGAGTAATGACAACATTGAGCAACATCCTTAGGCCATGTAGTAGCTGCTAATTTAAGCGCATCTTCTTCATTTAAATCACCTGTATTGAACTTATGGTGGAAGTAATCAAATGTAATTGGAATACCAATAGACTTATAAACCCCTTCATATAAATCTTTAACTGAATATTCATTTGGGCTATCATCATTTTCAATAACTAATCTTTTCTTTGTATCATCTCTCAATAATTCAAAGTTTTTATTAAATCTCTCTAATGTTGCTTTCTTATCTCCATAAGCACCCCCAACATGAATATTAATTTTATTGTAATTTGATGGTTCAAACCCAAACATATTCATTTGTTCACTATGACAATCAAGTTCTCTAACTGTTTTAGCAACCACCTTTGGATTTGGTGATGCAAGACAATTATATGGTCCTGGATGCATTGTAAGTCTTTGTCCTGCTTTAGTAGCAATTTCTCCCACTTCAAGCATTATCTCACAAATCTCCTTATAATCTTTCAATTCAGATAATTTGTAATCATCCTGCCAAGGAAATATTTGAGATGATATCCTAAATAATTTGATTCCATGCTCATTATTCCACTGAACAATGGTTTTGAGGTCTTTAGCATTTAGTAAAGCTAAATCAGAAACATATTCTAAACCTTTTGACAAGAAGGTTTTTCTTCTCATAGTGCGGTTTGTCATAATACCATTTGCACTCATGATTGTGTTTATACACGCATATCCTAAATTCATATAACCCTTATTTTTAATATGCCAGAATATACAAAAGAGGTATTGGGAAACCAAGGAAAATTTGGTTTATCTTTTATAGTATTCTCTATAAGATTTACGATCTTTGATAATTTGGGTTGAGATTAACCCTATAGTGCTAATAAACACACAGAATATGAGGTAAATTTCTATTTTCATGTTTATAACTACACATAGAAATCTACCCCAATATTACATAAATAATACTAGTTTAGTACTATTTAATATTTTACAACTGTTTTAGCATCTCTACTAATTCTGGTTGTGGAAAACAATCAAATTTATCTTTACGAACATTTGTATGTGTCCACAAACCAAACTGTCTAGCGTAATAAGCATCTTCATTAAATTCAAAAGCATCCTTAGGATGTACTCCCTCTTTCAATAATTTTGGTATACCATTCACTAGATCCATTTTAGGATAAATATCACGTAGGTGAAGAATCAAGAGCCGTAAACTCTCAATTTGTTTGTCGGTATAAGCATGCCAATACTGATGTCCTCTAAACTTGTAACCTAAGTCACAAACAAATTCTGGCTTGACTTCTGTATTAACGTAAGTGTAATACTTGTCGCCTTTCTTTTTGAGATATCCAAAGTTATTAAGCTCAACACCCCCAGACATTTTTGATATTGCAAACTTACCTACCTTACCTAAATGCCAACCTAAATAATTATCAGGGAAACATTCTACAACAGTTCCATCATACTTAGATTCCTTACCTTTAACATTGGAACCACCTATTACGTATTGAGTAGCAACCCTACCTCTCTTATCTCTATTCCAATTACTTACAGTGTTATAAGGATTATCCCAACCTGCCGTATGATGTATGAAAAATCCTAAAGGTTCTATTTTTCCATAATCTCTAACATATTCATCAGAATCTAAATACACTTTATCGATGACAAGACCATCTTGGGTTGTGTATGTTCCGTGCTTTGCAAGTTTATTATCTTTATCATAAGCAGTATCTTCTGATGATGTGCTACTGGATTGATCTGTATCTATCCCTATTGCTTCCCATGTCTTGGAACCTACAATACCATCTGCAGTTAGTCCATTATCTTTTTGGAATTTCATGACAGCTTTCTCTGTCCCAGAGCCAAATATACCATCAGCTCCTATTTTTAAAGCTTCTTGAAGTTGTTTTACTTCTTTACCTTTTGATCCTTTTTTTAGTAACATACTGTTTTGTTATTTAATATTAAAAATTACTCATTATAGATTCATCAATAAACTCTTGCAATTCCTCCCTTTTTACATCAACTTGCATCATTATATTAGCTTGATATCTTTTTGTTTCTTCTCCATCAACAAATACTATTATAGTAGGTAATACTACTATTTTATACTTTGTTTTTAGTTTAGGGTATTTAGTAAGATCATAATATTTAACACTACAATCTGATAGTTTTCCTAACCATGTTACTTTATTAGTATTATTCCATGAAGCATTAAAGTGTTTAACAACAACTTGGGAGAAAGAATTTGTTGTGAGGGATAAACTTAATGCAAATATTAATATTAATCTCATAGCTTCTATCTTAGTTTATCAATTTTTTCTTCTATTCGATCTATATCTTCCTTCAATTCCCCAACATCTTCCTGAGTAGTCATAATTGTTTGTCTAATCAGTTGGTCTTTCATGTCATATTCCATACGGGTTACTTCTGGGTCTGGTGGGGGAGGGATTATTGGAAGTTCTTTTGCTTCTTGTATGTCTGCTTGTAATGCAAACCACATTCCCACGATTGTTGCTATCGCAAATGCAATCGCTGCTAAAGTTTTTATACTTACATTAAAACCTGTATCTTCATTTAACTCTTTTGCCATTCTTAAAAAATTATATAATTAACACCAACACTAAAATTATGCCAACTACGATTCCAGTATTTGTTATATTTTCCTTCTAGGAACATTCCTAAACTTTTATTTAACTTATAACCGAAAATTAATCCCCCAGAATAGTCAATCCATTGACCATTGTTGAAGTTGTGATATGAGTATTCACCCTCTGTTTTTAGATGCACTGGCATTAAGTTAGCCCATGAGTGCAACCAAAAGTTTTTAGTATAATGGTAGAAATCAAACCCAATAACAAGTGAATGATTCCACTGTGGTGGTAAAGCACTTCTTTCTTCTTCCGTGTATTCTGATAATATAGTTGGAACAACAACTGCCTCCCACACCTGAGTATTTTCAGCTGCTACACCCCCTTCTGGATCAAGATATGTAACACCACCACTTCCATCAAATTCAATCGAGTATCCTTCTTCTAAAGCGAGTTGTGTGTAGTGTAAACTACCATTTGGGAGTAACCATTTATCTAGTGGATTATATCCATAAGGTTCAGATATACGCTGTACTGCTCCGATATTAAACGAAAGCTTATCACCCACTTTTTGTCTAAATCTTTCTGATGATTCAAAGTATTCAATATCTGCAAGTCCATCTTGTACATATTCTACTTTAGCTATCCATCGATTAGCTACATAACGTAAAAAATAATCTTGATTGAAAAACACCTTTCCTTGCTGACGAGTCCAATCTGCTTCAAATAAAAATTCAAATCCATTTATCTTACCAATTGTAGCAGCATCACCATATGTTTTTTCTGTACCATCAAAGAACACATTGGTTCGATTCTCATATCCAAATCTCGCAATCTTTCTAATACCTAATGCAATAGAATAATCAAAAGGAGTCTTTTCGATAAAAGTTTCTAACCCATCTGTAACAGAGAATACGTCTACATCTGATACAGAGTTACCACCAGTTACAGCACCATAAAATGTAGAGTACTTAACTAACTTTTTAAAGTTTTTAGAAAACTTAGAAGGTTCCTTTTGACTTAATAGGACTGTTGGTAATATTAAAAATATTATTAATAGTTGCTTCATTGTTTAATAATTCTTTTTGTGAATCTTTTTCCTTCGTGGATTAAAGTTAATAAATAAACTCCATTTTCATAAACCCCTAATTCTAAACGATTATCCTGACCTTCTAGAATTAATTTACCCATCATATCTCTTAATTCATATTTAAATGATAGATGTGTTTCAATATTAACTGTATTATCGGTTGGGTTTGGATAAACTATAATTCCATTTATATCCATTTCATCCAAATCAACAGGCCATCCTAATGCACAATAATCATACATAGCTTGACATGAAGCATCCCATTCATTTTCACAACAATAAACATCTACATCTATTACCCAAGCATAACATCCATCATTTAACCAATATGGGTTACCAGGACCTCCAATACACCCTGCATCATATAAACAAGCAGTTGAATCAGATACATTTGCTAGTGGATCGTAATTATATGCACTTGGATCTGTACATCCAGTTAATGGAAGAATACAAGTTCCATTATCTGTATTTGCTAAAGGGTTGAAGTTTAAAGCAGTAGAATCTGTACAACCAAAAATTACAGGAATGCATGATCCATTGTCTGTATTCGCTAAAGGATCATAATTAAATGATGTAGGATCCATACAACCATATACTGTTGCAATACAACTCCCATCATCCACATTGGCATTTGGGTTATAGTTAAAAGCTAAGTCATTTGTACACCCTTGAACTATTGGAATGCATGATCCATCATCAGTATTAGCTAATGGATTATAGTTAAATGAAGTTGAATCCATACAACCATACACTTTAGGTACACAATAATCTCCACAAAATGGGGTTGCAGTATATTTAATCCAAGTAGGTGATTCAAAGGGTTGTAATGCTCCTTGACCGTTATTTGCAAATGGGTTAACTCCTTCTTCTAATAATACAACACCATCAGCATTTTCCAATTTAAAAGAATTATGCCAAGTTTGAAATTGAACTTGTGCTGGTGGTTGTTGAGGTCCTCCTATTTCAAAATAATATACTTCAACTGGTTTGTCAGTATCTAACTGCAATGAAAAGGTTTGACTATAAGCACCAGGTCCCATTGTATAAGCCCATGTATTTGATCCTTGAGAAATGCCTAAATAAGAATTACCCCAACCATCACTAGCATCATCTTCAATTGTTAATGTATAATTACACGTAGGGATAATAGCTTGTATAGTTGCTAGTGGATCGTAGTTAAATGCTGCTGTGTCAATGCAACCATATACATGAAGGTTTGCACAAGTACCATCGTCTTGTGTTGCTAATGGATCAAATTCTTGATAAGCAGGATCTGTACATCCTAAAACTGGAGTTACTCCACTACATGAGGTACCATTTATTACTCCCGAGTATGCTGTAGATCCGAAGTTAGGGTCAGGTAATTCCCATAAAATGTTACCATTGCAATCATATATAACAACATCCCCATCTACAGTACCACCAGTTGTTGATCCAGCTAATCCATCCCCATATGAGTCATTGAAAATTAACTCTCCACCAGCACCACTAACACAAGTAGTATATGTGAATGTTTGTCCTATATCGTTAAATGTATAAGTACCTTGTGCAATGTTAAATAGTAAATTTCCATTAGATTGATCTACAAATAACCATGATGTCTCACCTGGATAGCTATCTAATGTTACTTCAATAGTAATTTCAAACTCCCCTGGAGGGCATGCGCTAGTACCAGTATTAACACATGATCCATCATCTGATGTTGCCCATGGATTATAAGATATAGAATTTGGGTCTGTGCATCCAGTTATGCATGAATATGGTATGTATGTTATTGTATCGGATTGTGTCCCATTAGAATAATTTAAGATTAAATAATGTTCAACAGACCAATTTGGAGGCATGTTTTGAGTTCCAGCATATACCCCAAAGCTACCATAGGTTGATGTTGATGGGAATGTGATAGGATAAACATAGGGTCCAAACCCTACCTCATTTGAATAAGATACAGAAACTATATCACAACCAGTATTGGTAGTAGTATTATTCCACCATTCAAATATAACAATTGCTTGACCTCCACCATTAATACATTGTTGATAGACATTTGTGCTATCAAAATTACAATTGCTCTGAGAGAAACTAAAAAAGGTAGTTAAACATAGCAATAAAGGTAAAAACTTTTTCATATTTCTTCTTCTTTTTCTTTCTTAGCAAATATTTTTTCAATTCCTGCAATCCCGAAACACCCTAAGGTAATTATTAGAAAGGAATTATAAATAAAATCTTGGACTACTAAATCTTTTCCAAAGTAACCCGTTATCATATCTGCAAGAGCAAATAATACCATTACTGCAAATGACATAAAACCTATTACAGATTTTTCATTAATATCATTTTTGTCTTTAAACATGTCTGTAAAAGCCATAATTTTTTGTTTTAAATATTTTATTATTTTCATATTTTAAAAACTTTTTAATGAAACTTATTTTGTTATAAATATTAAAAGGGAAATGTATCTCTACACCCCCCCTTAAACAATTAATATTTCTTTTACAGTTACCCAGCAAACCCACGTTTTGCTGATTTTTTACAATGTTTTTTCCTTTTTTTATTTGATTTTTTCTTTCTTCTATTCTTCTTTCCAGGACCCATTTGAGAATGTTCAACTGAAGTAATTGTTTGGATGTCATTTATATTTGCACTAGCAGATGAACACATAACTACCATTAATAATACTAAAAACTTCTTCATTTTAATTACTTTTAACGTTTTTTAATTTTTCTTTAATTGCATCCCATTGTTTAGGAGTAACACTATAATCGTGCGATGCTTCAACAAACCCCTTTAACCAGATTATAAAATCTCTCTCACTCATTTACTTTCTCCATTTTAGATTTCATAAGAGCTAAATAATAGAGATCATTTAAACTTACAAAACGATTTTCTTCTTTTTCTTTTAAAACTTTAACTTCTTCAAACACCTCCTTAGTAATACCTAAATCTAGTGCCTCATACATTACTTCTTCTATCTGTGACATTTTTCCTTATTTAATACTTGAATATACGAAACTATATTTAACTTTCAAACCATCTAATCACCAGTATAACCATCTTTTGAAGGCTTTCCACCTGGTATTTCATATGGGTTTACTTCAGGGTCTTCTGTAAAATCCATATCAACATCTTTATCTTCTTTCTTCTCAATGTTAAACATAACATCATTTTTCTTGAGAATATCTAACATATTTTTCAAATATGATTCACTTGGGTTTCCACCTCTAATGAAATCAACTACTACTCCCTTATCTGCTTGTGGAGCAAATTCCTCATTTGAAATATCACTATTTGCAATAGCCATAGCAATATCATCTTTTACAGAATAGAGTGATGGGTAATTTTCATTTAGAGTTACAAATGTATCTTTTCTAAATACTAATTTTTCTTCTCCATTAGATAATTTGATGGTGAGTGTTGTTTCACCTTCATCCTCAATTACTTCTACTCTACTTCCTTTCCATAGAATAACATCACCTTTTCCATAGGTAATTTCAGACAGAGCTTTCTTCAACTCTTCCTTAACTAGTTGTCTTAAATCGAATTTTTTCATTATTTCCGTTAAAATTAAGTTATTGTATACGTAGAATTACCCGTAATAGCATAATTCACCGAACCACCTGGAACTGTAACTGCTGGGGTAAATACGAGTGAACTTGCTCCTGATGGTACAACTACACTCCAAATATAATCTGACTGAATGATTGTGTTTTCATCTAAATCAGTTACACTACTAAATGATCCTGAAGCTGCCTTCAAAGAAGTAACATCATAAAATCCATTGTCATTACGAGTAGTCTCATATGTAAAATATACTGAGCCAGAGTTGTTGTTAGTAAAGCTAAAAGTTGCCATTATTTCTTTTTATTATTTAAATATTTAAGTGCTTTCATTATTTCAGCACACATTTCATATAATTCATGTTTCTCTAAGATAGGCAAATGTTTGTTTAAAGTATCAACAAAATCATTTCTATCAATTGTAATGTCATACACTCTACCTTCTTCTAAAACTGCTACATTTAAAACAGGTAAGTGACGCTTTCTCCCCTTAAGATTTTTCAAAATAGTACTTACTAACTCTTTCGAAATATCTAAATTATGGTTATTGATAAGATCTTCAAACTCATCACTGTTATTCACTGTAAGTTCTAATGCCATACTAAAATAGATTTAAAAAGTCAGTATTAATTGTTTTTGATTTGAGTCTTTCTTTAGTTTCATCATCTTTTAACATCTTGCTAGCTAATTTCTCTAAATGTTTAGCCTTTTGTCTATCGTAATCTTTAACTATTTTCTTATGTTTCTTAGATCCCATATCGATGATAAATATTAAACATTTCTGCTTACCAATGAATATGGATCATCATCATCGTCATCACCATTTGTAAATCCAATTTCTCTTAATCTATCAATCTGGTATTTATCTAATTGTAATTGATCACCTTCAATTTTTTCAGTTGGTTGATGTGATTCTAATTTATCAATGTCTTTTTCTGTGAATATTTGCCCATAATATAAAAAATAACAATTATAGCAAACCATAGATACATTATTATTACCCCAATTGGTAGACTTCCCATCTTTAAAATGCAGAATCAGCGGTACTTTGTTGTCAACAACGCGTCTCTCATGAAAGCCACATGATTGGCATTCTTCCTTCCAAATGCCTTCTTCAATCATCCTATGCTTCAGCTTCTTAGGTGAGAAATTAGATGCATCAACTCTACCTTCAAGTATGTCTAGCATTGGTGGGTCTTTTCTCTTAAAATTACCCCCATTAGCAGCAAATTTAGGAATACCCTTACCGGATGGATTTTTATGCATCTCAAACAACGTCTTACCTGTTGTCTCATCAGTATACTTCTTCATCCAATCCTTAAGGTGCCAATAAGAGCAATTCAAGTAACGAGCAGCAGCTCTTACTGATTTTGTCTTATCCATTGCGTCCTCAATCTGACCTCTGGTAAATGGTTTTGCTTTAGGCATTTTTATTATTTAAATACTATATAATTAAGCTGAAATGTATCACGAACCACATAATCAACAGACTTAATATAATTACACTCATTGGCTACTCCACCTATTTTATGCTCATGATGTGAAGGAATTTTAACAATATATTCATCAACACCATTAATAGTAACTACCTTCTCACTAGCACATGAACCCAATAAAGCCCCAAATAAAATACACTTAAATAATCTCATAACTTTTTCTTTAATAGAAGTAATATACAAATACCCTATTGGGTATCCAACATATTAATCAATAAATTCAATATCATTCCAGGTATCATCCTTCTCACCATATAGGCGAGTTACAGCTTTTTTAGGTTTAGCACTAGAACATTTAACGCATGTTTTAGCACTAGGTAAAGCTTTAAGTCTAAGAGGGTTTATCTCCTCTTTACATTTCACACATTTCATAGGTTAATAATTAACGTTATATCCTATACATATGTGTCTTCCGTGGATTATTTGAGTTTCGTTTTTTTAAGCGCCTTCCATAGCTGCTTTGGCGTGTTAGCTACATATTCTTTCATCATCTCACCCTCACCAATTTGTAGAGTCAAATTACTTCTACCATTGTTGTCTTGGTAAGTAATCAACCACCACAAAATTACCCCAGCTTTTACTTCACCATAGTATTTGTACATGAATGACTCAATAATCTGGTGGAATGGGTCCTCATATAAAGTCAAATCAACACCCACATTCAACATCTGGAGCGAACGTTCATCCAATGAAATAATTACTTCCATTAATTCA
>Ga0181412_1000729_pt1 | contig 13419 bp, 30 predicted proteins | sample 35SPOviralmetaG_FD_130113 | JGI IMG/M metagenome (GOLD analysis project Ga0181412, IMG submission 130113) | Marine viral communities from the oligotrophic San Pedro Time Series (SPOT) site, San Pedro Channel, CA, USA - 35 SPOT_SRF_2012-08-15 | ecosystem: Environmental > Aquatic > Marine > Strait... | reverse complement strand
CTTTCCATTTCCACTATTGAACACATTGGCACGACTGATTACGCAACCAATGAAAGACAAAATATCGTTGATAAAAATGGTGCGATTGTGGCTCTAAAACAAATTTTAGATGATGCCGATAATTGTTTGGTTTCTTTCCCTGTCGGATATAATAAATATCTTGACGCATGGGTGGAAGAAAATCTTGATAAATTGAATTGTTTTGGTTATAAGAAAATCATGTATTCGGTCATGGACAGCGAAACAAATACCCCCGATGGTGTCAAATCGCTTTGGAATTATTACGAAGATGTGAAATCCATCAAGGGTGAAAAGTATCGTGAGCCATTCCCTGCGGGAAACTATGTTTTGTTTATAGAGGGGTGGAAATGAAAATCATTACTTTTGCAGGTTGGCGAAGACCCGACTATTTTTCACAAGTGGTGAAATCCCTTGAGGATGCCGAAGGTATTGATGACTACCTTGTTTTGGTGGCAATTGATGGTGGTTATCCTCAAAAGCAAAGTGAGATGGTTGAAATTTTGCGAGATTCAAAATTAAATTATGAACTCTTTGTCCATGAAGAAAATCTTGGTTGTGCAGGGAACACAGGATTTATTCTCAAGAAAGGATTTTCAATGGCTGAACGAGTAATTCATTTTGAAGATGATACCGTTCTTCACCCGGACTGTTTGAAATTTTTAGAATACAATTTGGACAAATACGAAGATAACGAGCATATTTTCTCAATTACGAGTTATACCAACCCACAATGGAACGATATTTGTTTGGATGGTGATTGGTTAGAACCTAACATGGTTGGAATCCGAGATAGATTTACTTGTCAAGGTTGGGCTACTTGGAAAAGAGTTTGGGATGAGATAGAAATTTGGTTTGGTGTGCATTTCAAAGAATCTATGCCTCACCCCATCCCTAAAGGAGAGGAATTTCTAAATCATGTTGAATTAACAGACAAAGGTTCGTGGGCGAATCCAATGTATTACTATTGGAGAAGAAATAGATTTGAAATATGCCCTCATACTTCTTTTATTCAAAACATTGGAAGGGAAGATGGACTTCATACTTACGATATGTTGTTCCTTTCACAAATCCAAACTCCCATGTTCAAACCTAACCAAAGAATTAATGATTTTGATACAGATTTTGTTGATGATTATTTAGATGAGATAAATGAATGAAACTATAAATACCCGTTCAAACAAAGACCACTCATGCCCCTAATGATAGGAATTCAAAGACCGACTGACACGATTCAAAGTGAAAACGATGTCTTGAGTAATTTTGATACTCTATGTATGACTGACGATTTCATAGAACACAACAGTTTAGATGCCAAGTTTGGATATACAATTTTTGAGAAAATGGATTATGTTGTTTTCCGTGAAGAAAACTCTATTGATTTTTTCACTACTCATGTGATTAAATACATTCGGACTCTAAAAGATACTGACACAATTACTGTCAAGGAAAATGAAGATGATTCGCAGTTTATGTTTGTTGGTTCAGCAACAGAATTTATTGAATTTTGGGATTCGATGGGCGAGGAAGAATGAGTGAATATGTTCCTGTGGGTGGGCCATGTCGTCGTCAATGTGATGTGGACATGAAAACTCTTGTTTGTAATTCATGTGGAATGTCTTACAAACTTGCGGAGGAAGAATAAAGCGGTGGGATGCGATATGGAATTAGAATGTGGATTATTATTTTTGTTAGTGATTTTTGGATTGGCTTTTGGAACAGATTTATACGATGAGTATTAACCGAATCTTTTATTAATTCGTAGCCTTTCCGTGTGGCTATGACGGATGAGAGGACTCACACTAAAGCACTTGATGTTTCCAACCATCCTGTTCACCGTTGTTGTGGAGAACAAATGATTTATGTTGGTGTGGAAACCACATGGGGTGATGAAGAACCTAAGTTTAACGAGTATCGCCATCCCGGAAGAGATGATTTTTGGATTTGCGAGAACTGTCAAAAAAAGAAACCAAGTCGAAAATATCACGATTGGTTTGGGTCTGACGACCTTGATATTCAAGTCTATGATTATCTTGAAGACAAGCGTGATGAGTTAGGCGACCCTCTTTCAGTTATGTTTAGTGATTATATGGCCTGTGTAGTTTGGGATGACTCCGTAATTGTTTTTGGTTATGACGGTAATGAATACTGTCATTCATTCGGTTTTGAATTGGAAGCCCCCAAGAAAGGATTGCTTTCATCTTTCAATTTGAACCCACCAACACTCAAGGTTGATGTTGAGAAGGCATAACCTTTATTACCCCGTTTTAACCCACGAACAAATATGGGGACAAGAAGCACCACGCATATACTTGATGAAAATGGAAACCGCCTCCTTTGCATTTATCAGCAATTTGATGGCTACATTGAGGGCGGAGTCGGAGAAAAATTGATTCGTCTTTTGGAAGACCGTGTTGTTGTGAATGGATATACAATGGAAGATAAAGAACGCCGAAACTTCAACGGTATGTCATGTCTTGCCGCCGATGTAGTCGCACACTTCAAAGATGGAATTGGTGGTGCATATATTCAAGCACTTGATGAAGATTATGTTGGTTCTTACGATTATACGATTTCATGTATAGGTGATGGAAAAGATAGCAAACCACAACGCCTCAAAATCAAAATGCAATCTTATGGAGAAGTCATCTATGATGGACTTATTGATGATTTTGACCTAAAATTAGTGGTGGGTCTTGAATGAGAAAGTGGTTGGGTCGTTTGACTTCCCCTTTCTTTGTGCCTTTGCGTCGTTTCGTCGTTTGGGGCGATAGAAAATTTGGCACTTGTGATATGAAATTAACCATTGAACCACGATATGACGACAATCCATTAAGAGGGTTTGCTGACATTGATGAAGGCACATCATCCACAACCATTTCCGAATTAGGAAAGAAACTTTCAAAAGATAAGGCCAACATTCAAGGGTTGGGTGAAAGCGAGTGAAAAGCGAATGGCTTTGGATGCTTAAACCCAAAGAAAACGAGGATGAGGAAGAATGAGTGGTAAATACAAAGTTCGATTTCATTTGGGAAATGGCAAACACCATCGCCATTGGCAAATCATCCACCCTAACGGAGAGCGTGAATTTATTGACCCTAATGCCGATTTAGAGTGGCAAATTAAAATGTTCAATTGCCGTTTAGTAAATCGTGTCACCACCGCTAATAAAATTTATGATGGAGTCTGCAACAAGACTGTTTGCTCATGGATTGAATGTTCATCTGTAAAGAAGGTTGGCACTTTGTCAAACATTTTTGGAGATGGCGAAGATTACGATAACTTGTATGAGATTGGGTCTTCGGTTGAATTGCGATATAATCCTCGTAAAAACCCCTTTTGGATTCATTCAGCCACACTTTCCAATGTTGATGGACATACTTTCCGTCAATTATTTACAAGTGGAAATAGAATTTATGTCAAGGAGAGATAATTATGACACCGTTGATGGATGATGCCCTTTATGGAATTGCTTACAAATGCCGAAGGGAATGTAAAAAATGTGGTAAAACTGATTGGTATGATTTGAATGCTACGGGGCATATAATGTGCCTTGATTGTGGACACCACGAACCTGTTGAGGATTGATAATATGGATGAATTGAAACTAAGAATTGAAACCGAAGAGTATATTTACGAAGAATGGATTATTGAATCGTAAGAACCTTTATCAAGGTATTCCGTCAATTGTGATTTATGGCGAAATTAGCATCTTGGGAATGCCCTCAATGTAAGGCTACGACTCATTACAAAGGATTGTGTCGTGAATGCACCGAATATGATGATAACGGTTCACCTGTCAAACCTGTTCATCGAGTCCTTTTGAATCACACCAAAAAGGAGAGGCAAACTCGTTCTCGCACTACTCAAGATTTCGTTAATCAAAGGCGACCCCATCCATCTAAGAAGCAATTGGATGCAATTAAAAATGCCCTTAACGCTCAATCTCGTAATCTTGTTGATGGAACACATGATGGTTCGGATTTGCCTACCATTCACGAAACCATTGTTGGTATTGAAGAACATTTTGAAGGTGAGGAAGAGTGAGCGAATTTTTTATTGGAATCGTTGGAATGGTCTTTCTTTACGGTCTTGGTAGGGTTCTTTATCCCGAAGTTCCCGAACATAAGCCCATTCAACAAGAGTTAATTAAAATAGGAGATGATGAAAATGGTCAATGAATTATTATTGAGAGAAATGTATGACGAGATGCTTGATGCTTGCTATCCCGAAGTAAAAATTGGTAATTTGATGTATTCTCAATCTATTGCACTTTATCGCATTGACCCGATTTCTTATCAAGTAGGCATGAATGACTATGAATCCCACCTTCGTTCCGATTATGAAAATGGCGGCCATTATGCCGACTTATTTTCCGATGAGGAAGAATGATGTTGGAAAATATAGTTTCCACATTTGATGGAATCTCTTGCCTCCAAATAGCGTTGAATCGGCAGGGTCTTGAATACAAAAATTACCATGCCTCCGAAATTGATACACATTGTATCAAAATTACTCAAAACAATTATCCTAAAACGATTCAAAAAGGCAACATTTGTGATTTGACGAAGGCTGATTTTCCAAAAACTATTGATTTGTTAGTAGGTGGTTCTCCATGTCAAGGATTTTCTTTGATGGGGCGACAATTGAATTTCAATGATGATAGAAGCAAATTATTCTTTGAGTTTGTTCGCTTGAAGAATGAATTGAATCCGAAATGGTTTATCTTGGAAAATGTCGTGATGCGACAAGACATTCAAGATGCTATTTCCGATTTGCTCGGAGTTAAACCTATCAAAATCAATTCCGCCCTCTTTTCGGGTCAAAATCGTAAGCGTTTGTATTGGACAAACATTCCAAATGTTGAGCAAAAAATTACCCAATCTCTTGCGTCACTTCCCCAAATTACCGGAAAAAGCATTTTAACTGACCAAAATTATGAAATCGCTACGGTAAGAAAGGGAAAGAATGGTTCGCCTCGTCAAATCGTCAAACCCGCTACCGAGAAGTTAGGTTGCTTAACGGCGAGTTATTACAAAGGCGTTAATGCTGATGGAAGACCTGCCAAATCAAAATTCTTTGGAGATTACGAAGCCGGGAAAATTGAAATGTTGTCGCCTGTGGAGTGTGAAAGATTACAAACTGTTCCCGAAGGATATACCGAAGGAATTTCTAAGACCCAACGATACAAAGCATTGGGAAATGGGTTCACAGTTGAGGTCATTTCGTTTATTCTTGGTTGCATACCCTAAAAGTGGGCTTTCGTCGTTAAAGGCGGCGGGCGTTTCTTTGACACCTTACTGTAAATTCCGAAAGTTTTCCGAACATTCCCGAAAATTTTCCGAATTTTAGAATATCCACACTTTAGATGATACTATGAATTACAATAATGATGTATTTAGAAAGAGGCCGATTTTAGGCAACAGGATTTTAGTTCCAAAACGGGATAAGCCCAAGTGGAAACAAATTATGAGCCTATGGGAAGCAGAAAGAAGGTGTATGTATTACAACGAGCGTAAGGAATCACATTTTGACCCACCAACAGGTTGTAAGAGCATGGAACGGAATGCTTGTGGGACTAAGTTTTGGGAGTGGGCTTGTAATTGTGATTTAGACATGACGATGGATGATGCGGTTGAGATAATGAAGGGAATCGCATTTAATTGGAATGTTGCACGAAAAAAGGTTTGAATCGGAGAGGTCACGGTTTGAATCTTTTTTTGACCAAAACCTAAGCAATAAAGAGTGATTAATATGAATAGAAAAATACTACTGCCTGTTGTGACACCCCGAAATGCACTACGAGAAGCAATTGACCGAGCGTTGAAGCCAACCAAGACTGAATTACAAAAGAAGGCTGACGATTATGCTAACCAAGCATTTGATGAATTATGTCTTGATGTTAAGCGTTTAGAACACCTTGACAAAGGTTTAATCTTATTCCTGTATTCCGACTTCTCAATCACCAAAATACGAGAATTTCGTAGTGGTCTATTTAAGATTGAAAACTATCAAACTACCCGATGCTCACCGAAGGATTATAGGACTGTTGCTGATGACTTGAATGAACAGTGGGCGGAAGAACACCGCACTAAAACCCAAACGAACCCTAATAAAGTCATAAAATTGGCTAAGAATATGTCTTACAATTGGTAAAAGTCTAAATATGTGTGAATACGAGGTGGAACTCATGGAGAAACTAAACAAACTGTATAATGCTGTTTTTAATGAGGTAATGGCTTTGCCCGATGAACCCCAAGCAGGTTTGATATATTGGAAAAAGAAAAAGTTATCTTTATCCACCGAACCTTTGAATAATTTAGAATGGATAGTCCTTGATAAAAACTTTGACCCTTATGATAGTAATGGAGAGTTTCATATTGACCCTTCTTGGACTGTTAGTGTTGCCACATCATTACATTTTACCAATCAATTGAAGCGCATTCCTCTCATCAATGTTCCAAGCGAAAGGAAGATTATGCAAATGGCTTTGAATTCAGCACAAGCGGTGCGAAGTGGACTTCAAGAATACAAATTTAGTTTTAATGATGTAGTTAGTGCAAAATCTTGATTGGGCCAAACATTTAGATACCAATTAGGGCCATAATTTATCTATGGTGAAAATCCGAAATGTCCTTTCCCTCTTTGATGGTATCTGTTGTGGCTACCTTGCTTTGAAAAAAGCAGGGATTGAGTTTGACAATTATTATGCCTCCGAAATTGACCCTAAGTGTGTTGAATTAGCCGAGAAACACCACAATATCATTTCATTAGGTGATGTTGCCAATTGGCAAGATTGGGATTTAGAAAACATTGACTTGATTATGGGTGGTTCACCCTGTCAAGGTTTCGCTTGTCAAGGACTTCAATTGAATTTTGACGACCCACGAAGTAAATTGTTCTTTACGATGGTTGAAATCATTGAGCATTTCAAACCTAAATACTACTTCTTAGAGAATGTCGGAATGAGGAAACAATGGGAAGATATTATCACCCAATACATGAAGGTTGAACCTGTTCACCTATGTTCATCTCTTGTTTCCGCACAGACCCGAAAAAGGATTTATTGGGCGAATTGGGAGTTTGAAGCACCAAAAGACCGTTTAATTCATCTCACCAATTTGGTAGTGAACCAAAAATTGACAAATCCCGCATCTATTAACGGAAGAAAAATCAACCCTGCTACGGGAAAACGAGAGGATTCTAACCCCGACATTCCTTACACCCAATGTCTTCAAGTCAAAAAAGATAATTCCAAGATGGGTTGCTTAACTACTGTTGCTAAAGATTCAATTTTGTCCTCATTACCACCGGGTCGTTATGTGGATGCTTTCAACATGGAAGTCGGGAAAGATTGGCGATATTTGACCCCGCTTGAATACGAAAGGCTACAAACCTTACCCGATGGATATACCGAAGGCTACAATGATTCCACCCGCAAAGCCATGATTGGGAACGCATGGACTGTGGATATGATTGCTCATATTTTCTCTTTCATGTGAAGGATTAAATACCAACCCCACCCATATTTACTTATGAACCAAAGAGAGTTATTGATTAAGCATTTTGAGTCCCGTTCATCCATTTCGGGTGTTGAAGCGGCCACAATTTACAAGATTCGTTCTTTGCCTCGTCGCATTCTTGACTTGAAGCAAATGGGCTATCAATTTGATAGTGAATGGCGAACAGACCCGACAGGACAAAGATATAAGAGATACACATTGGTTTCTCTTCCTGTGGAATAATAACGATTAGATACCCCTTCGGACAAGTGATTGTTATGGCTCTAACTGCTGACGAATTGAAAAAGCAAAAAACTCCCGAATTAGAAAAAATCATGGTTCTCATTGAAGAAATCCTTGAGAATCGTAGCGACAAATCCGCCGAGATTGCGGTTGGCGACACCGTATCATTTGAGATTCGTAAGAACTGCGTCATTGAGGGCGAAGTATTGGCGAAAACCGACAAGCGTGTTAAGGTTCACACCAACAAGATTTCGGGCATTTATCAAATTGCGAGTAAGAAAGTGGATGTTTTGTCTTCCGCACCACCCGCCGATACCGAAGAAGAGTGATTGTTATGAAGCACTTTATCAATCAATACCGACAATTCCGAAATACTCTTTTTGAAGAGTGCGGTGATATGGAGGAAGATAATATCATTATGTTGTATTCTCTTTATCTTGACAATAAGCCTTCTGTGAATCCCTTCGTAGGTCTTGAAACCTTTTTCAGTCAATACTCATCTTTGTTTAACCCTAATCCAAATGACGACCCCGAAGACCCGGATTTCGATGACGACCCGTTTTCAAGAAATACCACAGGGCGATAAGAAACATTATTAGTGTGTAATAGGTGGGAGATGTATGAAAGTCATCACCCTTGACATTGAAACGGCTAATCTTGACATGGATGCCGAAGGGTTGGCATTTGATAATCCGAAGGGATGGAAAACTGCCGTAGTTTGTATGTATGATTCACACCATGACATGAATTCTATTTATGTTCACCCCGACATTCACGGCGAAATTGTTCGCCAATGTGGAGGAAAATTGGGAATCGTTTATACTTTTGAAATGCTCGCATATCATTTGAGAAATGTAAGGAATGATGGCTATTTACTTCTTACGCACAATGGAGAAGGATTTGACTTCCCAATTATGAGTAAAACTCAAAAGCAAGGTGGCGTTGGTGCTGTCAAATCACTTTTAGAAAAGTGGCCTTCAAATCAAAAGTTTGATTCATCATTATATCTCAAGGAAAAGACAGGAATACGCTATCGCCTAAATCATTTGATTCATAGTATGCTTGGCGAAGATGAATCTAAATTGATGGATGCGGCGAATGCCCCGATTGAGTGGGCTAAAGGGAATTACGAAGATGTAATTCGTTATTGCATTGATGATTGCCACAAAACCTATGAGGTTTTAATAGCATCACTCGATAGTGGATATTTTAACGCTATTGGAAAGGATGAATATGTTTCGGTGGAAGCACCCAATTTTAAGGTATGATAAGTATGGTTGATTGTCCCACTTGCGGTTGGAAAATGACTCAAAGGAGAGAGTATGAAACGGGCGGATTTGTTTTCGGACATTTCGTTTGTGAGTCTGTTAAGGCGTGTCCCACTACACTAAAGGTGAAATCACCTTTAGATTGGATGGTTGAAACAGGTCGTTGGAAAAGTGAACCTTTATCAAGTAAGTCGGAGAAGTGATGGGACATGGATTCAATCACGATAGGTTTCTTTGCTTTTACATGGATTTTCTTCCTTTGGATTGCATGGTTTTGTTGGCAAGCAATTCAATCAATTCTTGACCTTAATGATGAACTGTTCGGCCATCTTGGTTTGAGGAAAGAAAATAAACTTGTTGAAGGCCAAATGAGTCTTGCTGATTTTGCAGAAGAAGAGTGATATTATGGATGATGAATTGAGATTATTTGTCGAAGAGAAATGGGGTGCTTATGAAAAAGCCCTTGCTAAAAAGGATGCCCTATTAGGTCGCCATCAACATACAATGGCATTAGTTCGCACTTTAGCATCAGTTATGGCTTTGGGAATGTCTGTTCTTATTGCTTACAAGGTGTGGTAATGAAACTAAGTGGAAGAGATTTTTGGCGACCCATTTTTGGTCTTCTCGCCCTGCAACCATTGACAATACTTTGGTGTCATTGGTTCAATATATCATATTTTGAAAATCTTGGAATCTTTTCCATAGTTTGCACATTGTATCTCATGCCTATTTATGCTTGGTATGAAGTCAAGTGTGATGAGTTAGATGAAACTAAAGAAAAAGCGGGGTGGCCGTATTGAGAATCCCCGACCCCAACAAACCACCCTTTCCATACAATTTGCCCGTTTCCGATGATGAAGATATTAAAATGCTCATTTCGTTGGTGACAAAACTCTCTATCCAAGTAGCACAATTAGAAGATAGAGTCCAAAAATTAGAATCTCAAAAGTTAAGAAGGAGGTTTCCTTGATGGGTTGGAAAGAAAAGGATTGGAAGAAAAACCAAAATCAAAAAAGTGGTGATTCTCGCCGTGACATTGAAATTGAGATGTTGAAAATTCAAGGACTACTTGTTTGTCCAAAATGTGATTTAACTTATTCATTGTATCAACATAGATGCCCTCATTGTGATGAACCCAACAAAACTCACTATCCTGCAAAAGTATGAACGCTTATTAAGGTAGTAGTCCTTTAGATACTATATGGCTCTAAATGTAGTGAACCTATTGGCGACTTCTCGCTTTGCAGAATATCTTGACCTTGACCACTTTTCTATTGAGGCAGATGTTGATTTCGACCCCGACAGATTTCCGGGTTTGACTTACAAGATTGCATCACCGAAAGTGTGCGCTCTTATCTTCCGAAGTGGAAGAATCGTGATTACGGGTGCAAAGACTCTTGAGGACATTGAAATTGCTCTTGAGATTACTCACAAAGCCCTCAAAACACACGGATGCGCTGTTTGGCCTTCCTATGATTACTCCATTGGTAATGTTGTCGTCACGCATGATTTGGGTCGTGAACTAAATCTTGCTACCCTTACAGTTAGCCTACCGATGGCACGAACTGAATGGGAACCTGAACAATTTCCCGGCTTGATTTACCGATTGAAGGATGCCACAGGTGTTTGTTTGATTTTCTCATCGGGTAAGTGCGTTATTACAGGTAATAACTCCCTTGAAGATGCTCAAGATGCGGTCAATGCTTTGATTACAGACCTTGAAGATTTGTGAACCCATAAATACCCGTTGGAACAATAGGTGTTTTATGCGCTCTATTCGCTCTCCTTATTTTGATTTGGATAATCCCGCTAAGTCGTGGACAGCGAAAGCCTCCGATTTCAACGATGATTACACTATTGGTGGTCAAGTCGGACAGACTAATACAAAAGGCAAGATGGCTGATATTGTCAATTTGTTTTACGACAGATACCAAAAGGTAGCCGATATGTTGAGAAACCAAGCAGGTTTCAAGGCTTCGGGAACGATTAAACAAATCCAAAAGGAGAAGAAAAAGAATCGTAATTACAATATCGTAGGAATCGTCTTGGACTTACGAAGAACCAAGAGTGGTGGAAAGATGGTCACAATTGAGGATATGTCTTCCACAATTGATGTTTTCGTTAGAAAAGACGACCCCGCTTGTGCGACTATTTTCAAAGACGAAGTGCTTGGTGTTTCGGGTCGCTTTGGTGATGATGGAAGAATGTTTTGGGTGGACAGGGTAGTTCACCCCGATTTGCTACCGAATCATCAAAACAAAGGTGGTGAAGAATTTGACCCTGTATCAATTGCTTTCATTTCCGACCTTCACATGGGTTCAAAGAAATTCTTGGAAAAGGAATGGGATAATATGGTTGAGTGGATGAATACTGACGATGAAACCGCACAGAATATCAAATGGTTGGTTCTAAGTGGCGATGTTATTGATGGTATCGGCATATATCCCGGCCACGAAGAGAACATTTGCATCGCTAATTCTTTTGACCAATACGAAATGTGCGCTCGGAAACTTGATGAATTGCCCGACCATATCACACCTATTTTACTTCCCGGAAATCACGATGCCGTTAGACCTGCTGAACCGCAACCAATGTTGGAAGCGGGAGTTCAGCAGAAGTTCAATTCCACAATCCATGTCGGCAACCCTGCACGAATTAACTTGTCGGGAATTGATGTCTTGTCTTATCACGGAAAAGGTATTGACGATATTGTTCCGAGAGTGGAAGATGTCACTTACGACAAGCCTCAAGAAGCGATGAAACTAATGCTTCAAAAGCGACACCTTGCCCCGATGTGGGGTGAAAGAAACGCTTTGAGTCCCGAAGAGGAAGACCAAATGGTAATTCGTGATGCACCCGATATTTTCGTGACAGGACATACTCACGCTCATGCGACACAATGGCATCGTGGAGTCCCTCTCGTAGTATCATCCACATTTCAAGGCGAAACTGATTTCATGCAAATGATGGGTTATAAGCCAAAAATGGGATATTTGTCTGTGTATAACATTCAAAACCGACAATTTAGAATTGCTCAATTTGCTGACAATCCTTGAATAATCTTCACTTGGATTGACGAACAGGGTTTAGAAGTCAAAGGATATTGAAGTTATAGATAGGTAATGGCACAATTAAAGGTTAATGCCTTACATCCCCGATGAAAAACGAGATGGGTTTGAGAATGCCTTGACCTCGCTCGTAGCGAGAATGATTGGGGCTGACGAGAAAGACCGAGCAGGTATGTTGAATTATTGTATCTCCACCTTGATGAGTAAAACCTTGTCGGCACATGGAACAAATTATGCTCTTATCAATGAACTCATTGGGGTTCTTGAATGTGCGAAATTGGAATTGTATCGCCGTGTGGCGAGTCCTTATGAGGACTTGAAAATACAATCCAACGGAGATGTTTTCCAATGAATGTGGATTACTTCAAGAAATACGGTGATTCATCGGGTGGAACACTCAATGACATTTGCGAAGCGTTTCGTTTGGCGACACGCAAAGCATCCATTTCAGTTATCACTTTACAACAAAAGCACACTATCATTTCCGCCGACCATTTACTTGCTGAAATTGACCGACACCATCACGAAGATTGCGAATGTGGTTTGAAATCAAATTCCACGATAGCAAAGATGGCTCAAAAACTGTATGAAGCCCAAGATACAGAACAAGGAAAAGCCATTTTGAAGAGAAAAGGAGAGGAAAAGTGGGATTTGGACACTTGCACTCGTTGGATGGGTAATCTCATGGGTAAAAATTCATTCAAGGGAAAGAAAATGGAAGATAAGGCCATTAAAGATTTGAAAATCCACATTTGGAAATACAAAGTTGAGAAAGCCGATGAAGAAACGGATGTAGCGCACATGGTTGATTTGGTCATAAAACAAAATGAAGAAATCAAAGCAGGTATTCAAGTTAAGCCCGATTCTTTTTACCGTATGAATTTGCCTTATGTGCAAAAACTACACGATGAATTGGATTATCCCGTTCACCACATGATTTATGATTCGGAAGGAGAGTGGATAAATTATCTTGCCACTATTTCTAATTTCCTATGAAACATTTATTAAGTCGTTCTAACAAAGTCCATTTATCCCTCACTCAAAGGATGGGTGGGTGTCCGTTGGTGGTCATACATCGCAACGGTGGTTTGAGGATGCCTCCTTTTCTTCAAATTGCTAAGATACACACGACCATACATCATAGGATTCGGTGAAAATCCGACCTGCACCCACCTTCTCCAAAATCTTTATTAACCCGATTCAATGAGCGTGATAACATGGCTAAAATATGCTACATTCTAAGAGGACTACCCGGAACGGGAAAATCTATGCTTGCTAATGCACTCGGTAATGCAGGTTCAATCTTTTCCACAGATTCCT
>Ga0181412_1000710_pt1 | contig 13581 bp, 5 predicted proteins | sample 35SPOviralmetaG_FD_130113 | JGI IMG/M metagenome (GOLD analysis project Ga0181412, IMG submission 130113) | Marine viral communities from the oligotrophic San Pedro Time Series (SPOT) site, San Pedro Channel, CA, USA - 35 SPOT_SRF_2012-08-15 | ecosystem: Environmental > Aquatic > Marine > Strait... | reverse complement strand
GTCGGTTCTCTCCATATCGACTCAAACTTAGTAATTGGTGGTTACATTGCAGGGCCCGCAACATTCTTCATTGATCCTAATGCAGTTGGAGATAATACTGGTAAAGTTGTCATCAAAGGTGACCTGCAAGTTGACGGTACACAAACTATAGTAAATTCGACTACCGTAACTATCAATGATAAAAACATTGTACTCGCAGACAGTGCTTCAGATAGTGCAGAAGCAGACGGTGCAGGTATTACCGTAAACGGTGCTGATGCTACTATAACATATAGTGCGACATCTGACAAGTGGGAATTTAACAAAGATATCTCCGCAAGTAATATCAATGCAACACTCGCTGGTAGTTATAGTGGATTTGATTCAGACTTTGATGTCAGACTTGCAACTAAAACTACAACAGATGTTGCCGAAGGTACAAACTTATACTATACTACTGCACGTCATGACTCAGATACATTAGTACAAGTTGATAGTGCATATGTACAGGCGAGAGAAGGTGACAAGACGTTTGGATTGGCAGGTAATACTGGTTCACACACATTTAATCCAGAAACAGAAACACTAACGTTCTTAGGAACTACTGGTCAGATCAATGCAGGTATCGCTGCAAACAATGTTACATTAGAACTAGATCAGAATATTAACAGTATCACCAGTATTGCTTTCGAAGGTGATTCGACAAATGCACTTGAAACGAAACTACAAGCAGTCAATCCTACTGCAGACAATACGATTAACTTACCAAATTCAAGTGGTACAATTGCATTAGTCGAAACTGTTGATTCGAACTACGTCCAACAAAGAACACGTATCGGTGATTCTGATATAGATTTTGGTTCACACAAAATACTATATGCAAACGTCTATGGATCTACAGGTGATCTACCAAGTGCAGCTACTTACCATGGTATGTTTGCTCATGTTCATGGAACTGGTAGAGGATACTTTGCTCATGCTGGCGCCTGGATACCACTAGCAAATCAAAGTGAATTATTTAGTGGTGCATACGCAGATCTATCAGGTAAACCTTCATTAGATTTCCTTGACTCTGCACTTACTACAGAATTAATCGACAGCGCATATGTACAGGCGAGACAAACCGCACAAGATTTTGCATACGGTTCTTTAACTGGTGCACCTACTAATGTTTCTTCTTTTGTTAATGATGCAAACTATCTGGACTCAACAACATTACAAGCATTGATACCATCTTTCGGTAATGACTTCATTGACTCTGCAACAGTCCTAGATATTGTAAACTCTGCAGGTCTTGACTCGGATCTTGTCATTGCACTGGTTGACTCTGCATACATCCAACTTAGAGATCGTTTCCAAGATTCTTCTTTGGTCACATCTACAGTCGATACGTCATATGTACGATCAAGACAGATACAATATAACACATCTGATTTCTTAGATTCAAATACGGTTTCTCTTGTAATCGATAGTGCATATGTAAACGCAAGAGTATCTGGTGCAGACTCATCGATCAATGCATCCGAAGCACTCAACGCAGATAAACTAGATGGTCAACACGGATCTTATTACTTAAACTATAATAACTTAAATAATCTTCCATCCATACCAAATGTTGATAAATCATATGTTGATGCATTAAATGTTGATGCTGATACTTTGGATGGTCAACACGGATCTTATTACTTAAACTATAATAACTTATCGAATACACCTACAGTATTAACATCAACTGATGTCAGGAATATTTTTAATTCAAGTGGTGATGATGAGATCAGTACTGGTGCGGTGGTTGATGCCAAGTACATCGAGTTCCCACATGACGGTGGAACACAACACACATACACAGTAGATGTTGTATCTAAAACATCTGCACACAGATATCAAGGATCTGGATCTTCTAATGGTTATAGGATTGATGGTGTAGAGTCTCCGTTCTTACAACTTGTCCCAGGCAATACGTATCGGTTCGATCAGTCTAACGGTACTAACAGTACTCACCAAATTAGATTTTACTATGACGCCGCAAAAACTACTGCCTATACTACAGGCGTAACCTTAAACGGTAACGCAGGTAGTTCAGGAGATTACACAGAAATTGTTATTAGTGAAAGCACTCCTCCAGTTCTTTACTACCAATGCGTCAACCATGGTTACATGGGGAATGCGGTCTTTACACAGACTCGTAACCTAACTGGATTTACTACAGATGATCTTACAGAAGGTTCATCAAATCTTTACTACAGTGACGCACTTGCTATACAATTGATCGACAGTGATTATGTACAGTCGAGACAAACAACTGGTGGAACTGTTGATTCAGCTGGTGTCACTACACTTGTAACTAATTTAGTTGACTCTGCATATGTCTCTTCGAGATATACTGGTGCAGGTATCACACTTGCAACTGCAAGAGGAGGTATAAGTGTAACAACTGATGCTGCTCTCGAAGGTGGTGCTCTTACATATGACAATAGTACTGGTGTCTTAACATTCAATCCTATAACAAGATCAATTGCAGATGGTATAACATTAAGTAAGTTTGTTTATACTGCTACTGGTGGTCAGGTAACATTTACAGACGCTGATGATAATGGTAATCTACTGTCATATGATGATTCGGATACACAGATAAACGTATATTTAAATGGTATTCTTCTCGTAGACTCAGACGATTTCACATTGACGGATTCATCTACGGTCACGTTGACCACTGCAGCTGCGTTAAATGACGTAGTACAAATCATCAAGTATACACCTCCAAGTGGTGGTGGTGGCGGTGGTGGATCTGGTACAGTAGATTCTGCAAACATCGTCAGTATAATAGATAGTGACTATGTACAAGCAAGAACTTCTGTAAATGCTCGTGGTACACTGGAAGTTAATAAATTCTTTTTTTACGCAACTGCAGGTCAAGTTTTATTCCAAGGTGATGACAAGTTTAATTCTACACTTGCGATAGATCCTACAAATGCGGAAGTTTATCTAAACGGTGTTCTTCAAGAAGAAACAACAGATTACACTCTACTCGCAGACAGAATAACATTTTCTGATGCTTTGGATAGTGGATATTCAGTTACTATAATAGAAACAATTGGTCGTGTCAACTCTAGACAGACTTTAAGTGAAACATCATTTGAATTTACTGCAGACTCTGGAGATACAGTATTCTCAGGTACAGATAATAACGGTAGAATATTAGATCTTGCTACTGGTGCTATACAGATTTATTTAAACGGTATCTTACTCTCTGAAACAAACGATTACACAAAAACAAATTCAGCAGTAACCTTACTAGAGGCTGCAGACTCTGCAGACTTTATGAGTGTTGTGGTTACATCCGCAAACGTTGCATCAAGTCTCAACACAAAACAATTTCATTTTGCAGGTGTTGCAGGAAAAACTCTTACTGGTAATGGACTAGCTTTTAGTGGCGGAGTTCAGGTATTTAAAAATGATGTGTTATTAGATGAACGTACAGATTATATTACTACACTTGGAAATAAAATAATCTTAACAGACTCAGCAATTGTTACAGATGAAATTACAATCCAAACATTCAATGCACAAGAGTTCTCTGGTAAGACATTTGATTTCGTTGCAGAGAATGGTCAAACAATATTCAGTGGTGATGATAGGTATGGTAACTCACTTCTATATCAACAATCAGGGTTGGTTGTATATTTAAATGGTATCGCTCTTGTAGATTCTGCAGATTATGTTGCCACAGATGGGAATAGAGTAACCTTTAATACATCAGTGTCCGCTTCGGATGAAGTAAAAATTTCTACATTCATGCCTGCAGATCTGAGTTCTGTTGCAACACCTCTCACATTCGACACTTTTGAATATGTTGCTACTGCTGGTCAGACACATTTTACTGGTACAGATTTTAATGGTCTAACATTATCATATTCTACTGGATTAGTCAATGTATATTTAAATGGTTTATTACTAAGAACTGAGGATTTCAAAGATAGTTCAGGTTCTGTATTAACCTTGACAGATGCTGCCGATGCAGGAGACAACTTGACAATTACCAAGTTGACTGGTAACAATATTGGTATTGATGCCGCAGAAGCACAAAGTCTTATAACAACAAGACTTGCAACAAACCCTAGAACTTGGATAGAAAGAACTTCAAGTGTATCAATTACATCTGGTTCTAGAAACATTGTTGATACTTCTAGTGGTTTCAAAACTCTAACATTACCTTTAAGTGCAAATTTTGGTGATGAGATAAGAATTATAGATGGAACTGGTAATGCATCGACTAACAATATAACAATAAATAGAAACGGACATAAGATACAAGGTGGTACAACCGATCTGGTAATAGACATTGATCGTGCAGCTGTAGGTCTTGTATACTATAATGCCGCAAATGGTTGGATACTAATAGAGAACTAATATGGTAAAACTTAGTGGTATAAGACAAGCAGTCGAAGAACAACAAGGTACAGCTGGTTTAGACTCTGCACAGGTATTAAATATTACAGGAAGTGCACTTCAGGTTTTCGATGCACTTGACTCATTACCCATGACAGGTTTGTCTGAAGGTGATGAGGCGTTTATTAAAAATACTAACAGACTTTATATTTCAGATGGTTCTGGTTGGTATAACACAACACTAGTCAACAGGACACCTACATGGTCAACAGAACCAGATGCTACATATGATATTGCAGATTCAGCAACTCCACTAGTAATTACTGCACTTGCGACAGACTCTGATAATCCTGATACAAGTTTACTAAACCAAAGTGTTGCAACTGATTCTGCACAATACATGGTCGATGTGAGTAATGATTCATCCGTATGGACTTTTACACCAAAGACCGCAAGTCAAATAGGTGCGGCTGTTGCGGCAGGTAACCTAACGGATTCTAATGGTGACTTTGTCTATACATTCAAGTGGTCAGATGGTATTAGTTTTGTATCAAAATCAGTAACTATTGCATATAATCCTGCAAGTGGTGGGGGTAGTGCTTCTGCAACAGGTTTCCTAAGTGCACTTCGATGGTCTACAAACTATGCAGGTGGTGCACCACAGTTTACTGCTAACGCAGTTGTTCAAGATCATAATGGTGGTGCTTACTATCAAGCAGTTATAGAAGAGACTGAAGATGCTGCTTGGATAGTAAAATATGATGAGGATGGAACTTATCAGTGGGCAAGAGAATTGGGAACGTACTATCTTAGAGCACAAGATGTTATGGTTGATGATAATGGCGATGTAATTTTTGTTGGTCACGATTATGGGTTTGGGGACAATACTTCTCCTTCTCCACAACTTGGATACATTGCAAAGTTTAATTCATCTGGAACAAACCAGTGGAAAAAAGTTGTAAAGTGGGCTGACCCCTACAATAACGGTGGTCAAACTGTGGACTTGCAATATGGTGATATGGATGGTTATGGCAATATTTGGACATGTTTTCCAACTTACTATAACACTTCCAATCAAAGCACTGCGTATATAAACAATTTAGCAAAACTATCAAATACTGACGGATCAATACAAGGAACATGGTCTTTGCCGCACAATTCGTCATCAAATACGAGTATTAATGCTTTTATGTTAGGTATGTCTATTGATAGAGCAAATAATAAAATGTATATGACTTTCTCAATAGGTAGTCCTAGTAGTGGTTATAATAGTAGTAGACATACGGTTGTACAAAGATTGTCCATTCCATCCTCTGGAAATCCAACCATAGATTGGTCATACATCTATGGTAGAAATTATGGAAGTACTCATGATGACCGAGGATTTGATGCAAAACTTACATCAGATGGTAATATAATTTTATCAGGTTTAACAATTGAAGGTTCAACTAACAACCCAATTGCATTTGTTATGAAAATACAAGCAAGTGATGGTGCTATACTATGGCAAAAGCAACTAGATAGTACGTATCATGCTGATTATCCATATTTTAATTCTGCGGTAGATAACAACGATAAAATATGGATCTTGGGTCAAACTGGTTTTAATGGCAACCATTATATACAAATACTTGATGGAGATGATGGATCACACGTTAGTCTACATCAAATTGAATTTAAAACTGGAGCAACTAATTATACCATCCAAAGAGGTTATGCAACGAGTATGACAACTAACAAAGATGGTAATGTTTTGTTGTCAGCAAGATTTTACGACCTAGGTGGTGGTAGTCCACCTGTGTGGCTTGGTATTATAAAATTCCCTGCAACTCTCTCTGCAGGAACATCTGACAATTCTAATTTTACTGCGACTTCAGTTTCGGCGCCCAGTAATACTAATTGGAATGCATCTAAACAAACCCATACTAGTTTTAGTATAAGTCCTACTTCATGGTCATATAGTTCAGTTAACTATAATAGTGGAACTCACAGTGATAATGTCTACACTGTAGGTACACCACATTCGTCTCTCTTAGATGTAATAAGTTGACATGAGTAGTTTCAAAGGAATAAAAAATGGGTAGATCAAGAGACATAGCAGAAATATTAGGTAAGACAGAAACAGACAATCCGTCTAATTTAGTTCTATTGAACACCAATTCTCCTTCAGGTGTCGATTCTGCACAGGTACAAAATATTGGTTTAGAACATTTTTCTACATTAGATTCTTTACCTATAACTAATTTGGAAGCAGGTCAACAAGCATACGTTTCTGGAACAAACAGATTGTATATGTCAAATGGATCTGGTTGGTTTAACGTTGCGTTGATAAATGCGACACCAAGTCTTACAATAGATCCTACAGGTACAATCGTTCTTGCAACAGATGGTACACCAACAACCATTACACTTACTGCAACTGACTCGGATGCTCCTGACTCACTCATTTCTTTTAGTGTTGAATCGGATGGTAGTTTTAGTGGACTTGGTACAATAAGTCAAGACTCTTCTGTATTTACAATCACACCAAAGATAGAAGACTCTGCAACCACAACAAGTTCCACACTTACATTCAAAGCGTCTGATGGAGTTAATTTTGGTACTGGCACTTCTGCATTGAGTTTAACATTTGCAGCTGCGACAGTAACTAATTCTAACCAAACAACTCGTCTCATAAACTCTAATTATACTGGTGTTATACAATTTACAGATGGATCTACACATAATAAAGCAATCGCATATGGAAATGGATATCCAAATTTGCAGTCAGAAACACCATATAAATCAGGCGGGCATTCTGTATATACAAATAACACAACAGGTGGTGGATCTGCTAACGGTGGGTTAGTAATAGGTGCAACCGTAGGAAATGGGTCATTTCCAGCAGTTGGTGGTAACAGTGACTTTGACTTTGGTACTGGAGACTTTACAATTGAATGGTGGCAATATTGGGCTCAAAGCCCAAGTGGCGGAGATACATTTTATAGTTCTAATTATACTACTGGTTTATTAATAGAATCACAACCAGACACACGTGCGTACAATGTTTTCGGTGGAGGTGGTGGTTCTATATTCTCTGAAGGTACTGAGGCGGATCAAAACACTTGGTATCATTATGCTCTTGTTAGAAGCGGTACAACAATCACCATGTATAGAAATGGTACTGCAACTGCATCAACAACAAACTCTAATAGTTTAGGTGATGCTACTGTACCTTTATATCTTTTTGGTGGCGATGGTACTGACGGTAACTATTTTCAATATTCATTCTTTCATAATTTAAGAATTGTAAAAGGTAGTGCGGTTTATACTAATACGTTCACTCCACCAACAGAACCAGTAGAAAGAATAACTGGTACAAGTCTTTTGACTCTACAGGGAACACATATTCACGATACAAATCATAAAATATTAATTTCTGGTAGTCTGAAACAAGCAGGTCATATTCCATTTGATCAAGCACCATATGATAGCACCATAAACGGTACTGGTTCTGTACAGTTTGGTTCACATACAGGTGTTTCAAATTCAGATAACTATGATCAAGAAAATAATTGGTTGTATACTTCAATTGGTAATGCAATTGGTACTGGAGACTTTACAATTGAATATTGGGTGTTAATGAACGATAATGCTTTAGCATCACAAGGGCCGACTTGGGAAAATCATTTTCAACTTTCTACTGGAACCAATGGTATTCTTAGTAGCCAAGCTAATACCCTAGCAGTATGGTGGCGGCCAGGTACACAACAGTGGGTAAACTATGCAGCAGACGCTCAAAATTACGCCGTCTCGAATTCACTTTTATCGCCTGGAGATAGATGTTGGACTCATGTTGCTTTGGTCAGATCTAGCAGTGTAACAAAAATGTATATAAACGGATATGAAGAGAAATCTGTTGCAGACACTGTCAATTATACAGGTACTAATCTGGCACTTGGATGTGGGTATACTGCTAGTAGTTATACACTAAGTGGAAATATTTCAGATTTTAGAGTCATGAAGTCTGCAGTATATACAACTGAGTTTACTCCACCCTCAGAACCTTTAACTACTGGAAGTGCAGAATTTCACTTTCAACCTTCACCACGTTATATCGATACGATGCAAAAAAATCCTATGTATTCTAATTTCGCATCATCGAGTTGGCAACAATTATCAACAAATAATAGTGTGGGTAAATGGGGAACTGGAACTTACGGTGCTATGATATACACAGATAGCGGAAGTACATCAACTCGTGGAGCTATAAAATTCCCACCATCACCCGATAATAATTTTGGTACTGGAGATTTTACAATTGAATGGTGGCAGTATTGGTACGCTTCTCCTGCAGGATATGGAACACTTTATGATAATAACTATGGATCAAATCCTAATATAACGCTGCAAACTGGTAATGGTGTAAGAAGATATTTTGCTTATGCAAATGGTACTACCATAGCACCATATGAATCAAGTGAGGCAAACACAACTCAATGGTATCATTACGCTTTGGTTAGACATAATGGGTATTTAAAAATATATAGAGATGGTATTGAAACTGCAAGTGCCGCTATTGGATCTACAATAGTATGTGGGCAATCTACTTCACTTGTGTACCTATTTGAAAATAGTTCAGGAGCTTATCCAATAGCAACATCAGCCTTTGAAGATTTTAGAATAACAAAAGGACTTGCAAGATATACAGGTACATTTACACCACCCTCTGCAGCGTTTGAGGGATAGTAATGAGTAAATCATTGGACATCGTTAACATTCTTCGTGCTACGGAGATTGATAATACCAATAATAATCCTTTAATATCTAATACCAATCAGTTAGGAACTAATTTAGATTCTGCAGCGGTTCAATCAATTCCAATGCAATATTTTGAAACACTGGACTCCTTACCACTTACAAATCTATCCATAGGTCTTCAAGCATTTGTAGAAGAAAACAGAAAACATTATGTGTCAAACGGATCTGGTTGGTATAATACAGGATATTCTATAGGTGCATCACCTTATTGGGATTCTGGTGGAGAACCAGATGCTACATATGATATTGCAGATTCAGCAACTCCACTCATAGTGATAGCAAAACCTCAAGATTCAGACACTGCTAATTTAATTAATCAAAGTTTCGGTAGTGACAGTGCCCAATACATGGCAACTATATCTAATGACTCATCCGTATTTACGTTTACTCCTAAAACAAAAACTGAGATAGGAACTGCAGTCGCTGCAGGCAATCTTACGGATTCTAATGGTGATTTTATTTACACGTTCAAGTGGAGTGATGGTACTAACTTTGTGGCAAAAGCAGTAACAATTGGATATAATACTGGTCAAGCAGGGCCTCCTAGTTATGTGGGTGATCGTGCACTTGTATCGGGTGGTACTCAACAAGAATATGCAGGTAGTTCAAATCCTGTTTTTCAAAATATTCTTTATTACGATATACCAGTCGGTAGTTCAGTTTTAACTTTTGGAAATCTATCAAAGCAAAATTATCAATTTGCTACTGCAGGAGATGGAAGTCGCGCAGTTCATGTTGGAGGGTATTACAATTACACATTCTATGATGATATAGATTATAATACTATTTCTACATTAGGTAATGCTACAACAACATCTTATACTACTAGTGCAACAACAAGACTTCATGGTGCGGCAGGAAATGATACCTACGTATTAGTTTGTGGTGGTGGTCTAAATGCTACAGAAAGATTGGTAACACAAACACTCGCTAATAGTACATCCCATGGCACGATAAGTGGGCCAGGCATAATAGAAAGTGCAGTTGGTGATGCAACCACAGTTCTTATCTTTGGTGGTTATGGTAGCACGTCAACTCTTTATGACACTATAGAATATGTCGGATATGATCCTGCAGCGAATGCTTCAGACTTTGGAGACCAATCTATAAGTAGAGGGCCACCTGCACTGATGGCAGATGCTACTAGAGCATGTGCGGCAGGAGGAATAATCATTGGTTCAAATGGATCTATCTATGATACTGGTAATGGTGCTAACTGGAGAACAAGTAATATAGATTATTACACAGTACAAACCCCTAGCAACTCTACAGACTTTGGAGATTTGACTGAAAATGTCGGTGCCGCATCTGGTACAAGTGATGGAACATATGGTCATGTCCATGGTGGTAGTACTGCAGATGCAGGGGGTGCATCCAATCCAGGCGGTGGTGCGGCAGGAACCGAACACAGTAATATGGTTCAAAGACTTACTATTCAGACAACTGGAGTTGCTCAGAACTGGGGTAGTATAGGAACTGCAAAAATGTATGTCACATCAACTTCAGGAAGTTCATCATGAGTAGTTTTGGTAGAAGAATAGCAGGTCTAATAAATGCTGACGGAACAGTAAAACAAAGCAAAATTGATGATATAGAAACTTCTGAGGTAAGTTCAGTTATTAGTTCAGAAGTTGTATCGGGCGTATCGTACTTTGATACTTTAGATAGTTTGCCAACAACTGGAGTAAGTGGAGGTCTTAAAGCACTTGTGAATATAAGTTCTACAGAAGGTAGACTTTATGTTTATAATGGTCAAGGTTGGTACAACTCAGAGACTAACTTAAACACTTCAACGCCAGTATGGGCGACAGAACCAAACGCAACATATGATATTGTCGATTCGTCAACACCTTTGACTATTACTGCACTTGCTATCGATAGTGATGGAGATCCAATCATCAATCAGAGTTTTGTTAGTGACAGTGCACAGTACATGGTTGATATTACAAATGATTCTTCTGTATGGACTTTTACACCCAAATCCGCTGATAGTATTGGTATTGAGGTCGATACAGGTAACTTAACGGATTCTAATGGAGATTTTATCTACACGTTTAAATGGTCAGATGGAACAAACTTTATTTCAAAAGCAGTAACAATTGGATACAATCCTAGTGCGCTTCCTGTTTCATTCTTTGGAGATAGAGCAATTTTTAATCAAGGTGATTATGCAAGTGCATCTCCTACTTATCAAGCGTTTGCTTATGCAAGTATATCAACTCCTGCTAATGCTGTTGGATTTGCAAATTCAGTTAAAGGAAGAGATCCAAATAATGGGAATATGTCAAATGGCACTAGAGGAGTTTTTACAGAAGGATCTTATGAAGAAGGTATACTATATCTAACGATTCCTACTTTATCATCTGTATCAGATTTTGGTAACCTTTCTGCTCAAAATGCTGTTAGTCAATATGCAACCCATTGGGGAGGAGCTAGTGCTTCTAATGGTATAAGAGGATTTATAGTTGGTGATGCAGATGCAAATACTAATGCGGATTTGCAGGAAGCTATTTTTTATATAACAATTGATACACTCGGTAACGCTGTTAATTTTGGTATTGATTTTGCTATCCATACAGCCAGAGGTGCTGCGGTATCTGATGATACTTACATTGTTGCAGGCGGTGGAATAGTTCCATCAGGTCTAGGTGATGTTGCAGCGGGATCGTCAGATGAAGTAAAGGGCCTTGGATATTTTACCTCTATGACAGCAAGTAGTTCAACAAGTTTCGGCAATTTAGCAATAGCAAGACCATACTTGGCAGGTTGTTCAAATGAAACTAGAGGAGTTTTCGCTGGTGGTGAAGGAAATAACTTAGGTGGTGCACCCAATTCTGATTATATGATAGAAGACATAGAAACTATAACAGTTGCAACACCAAGCAACTCATCACAGTTTGGTGATTTAAGACGTAAAAGAGCAAGATTTGGTCTTACATGTAATGGGACTCATGGTGTAACGTCAGGAGGTCAGTATCAACCAGGCGTTGTGCACGTTTTTTCAGGTTCATATGAAATGGATTATTTTTCTATGGAAACCGCTGGAACTGCAACAGACTTTGGAGATGTATATGGTAATCAGACCAACGATTGGACTGCTGCATCAGGACACGCGGCGTAAATAACTTTACATTATACAAATATTGTAATATAAAAACATTATAAATAGTACCAAATAATTTAGTTTTTGGAGACTATTATGGCGGTTCCTACATCTAGACAAGATCTCATAGACTATGCAAAAAGAAGACTTGGTGATCCAGTCTTGGAGATCAACATTGATGAAGATCAAATGGAAGACCGTGTTGATGAGGCATTACAGTACTATCAAGAGTACCACTCAGACGCTACGGTCAGGACATACTTAAAACATTTAATTACTCAGACTGATGTCGATAATGAATACATTCCGATATCCTCAGATGTTTTAACTGTGACCAAACTATTTCCAGTTGCATCTTCTTTCAACTCATCGTTTAATTTCTTTGACATTAAATATCAAATGATGTTAAATGATGTCGCAGACTTGCAAAACTTCGCAGGTGACTTAGCATATTACGAACAAATGCAACAATATTTGTCAATACTGGACATGAAACTAAACGGAACCCCACAAGTCCAGTGGTCTAGACATCAAGATAGATTACACATATTCGGAGACTTCCATGATAAAGATATAAAAGTCGGTGAGTATGTGGTTGCGGAAGTTTACACTATAATAGATCCAAATACTCACACATCGATTTATAACGACATGTGGTTAAAAGATTACACTACTTCATTGTTTAAACAACAATGGGGAATGAACCTTATCAAGTTTGAGGGGGTTCAATTACCAGGCGGTGTAACATTTAATGGAAGACAATTATATGATGATGGTACATCAGAGTTAGAAAGGTTAAGAGAGACAATTAGACTAGAACATGAAATGCCCGTTGACTTTTTTATAGGATAATATAAATGGCTCGTAACCTATACTTCTCGGAGAAAGTAAGATCTGAAATGGATCTCTATGCAGACTTGGTCATAGAGTCATTAAAGATCTATGGACAAGACGTATACTATTTACCGAGAGACTTGGTAAACGAAGATGTACTATTAGGAGATGATGTCGCATCTCGATTCCCAACATCTCATAAAATAGAGATGTACATAGAGAACGTAGAAGGATTTGACGGAGAGGGAGATCTATTCACTAGGTTTGGTGTAGAGATTAGAGACGAAGCAACCTTTGTGGTTGCACGTACAAGATTCTCTGCACAGGTTCGCAGACCAGACAATGACATTGCAACCGACAGACCTACAGAGGGTGATTTAATTTATCTTCCTCTTACAAATAAAATGTTTGAGATACAACACGTAGAACATGAACAACCGTTCTATCAGATAGAGAACTTACCAGTATACAAAATG
>Ga0181412_1000709_pt1 | contig 13600 bp, 18 predicted proteins | sample 35SPOviralmetaG_FD_130113 | JGI IMG/M metagenome (GOLD analysis project Ga0181412, IMG submission 130113) | Marine viral communities from the oligotrophic San Pedro Time Series (SPOT) site, San Pedro Channel, CA, USA - 35 SPOT_SRF_2012-08-15 | ecosystem: Environmental > Aquatic > Marine > Strait... | reverse complement strand
TGTCCTACTTTTCGGATCACTACCCTTTGTATGTGCCACCATTTATTTCGGGTTACGAAAAGGTGAAAATAACTATTATGAAACCGACGCCTACTCAGGAAATGGAACAGCGCATTAGAATGCGGTTTGCGTTTGCCATGTCGTCATTCGGTAGAATGTTTCGACCAGATCATATTACAATTGAGATGAGAGATCTTTGTGATGAATGGTCTAAGATTGAAGAGCAACCACCTCAAGGTGATCTATATCAAATCGATCGGTATTTTCTAGAACTTTGGAAAAAAAGAAATGAAACCAGAAACTAGTCTATCAGCAACAATTATATTTGGTGCAATCGTAGGTTTTGTATCCTGGAGTTTAGTAAACGCTTATCCATCATGATGTTACAGTTTGCCAGATTTTGCGGAACAGTATTAAACAATCCATGGGGTTGTGGATTCCTAGCATGGTGTCTTGTCTTTGTTCCTATCATAGGAATGTGGGCAGTTCATAAGCATGGATGGGAACATTGGGAACCTTTTGCGAGAAAACATGATTAGCGGAATATTTGTATTTGGATTTGTCCTATTACTTACGGTAGGAATGGAACTTACTTGGCCTGTTAGGAAATGAATTTACTATTACGACCTCTTGATAGTGTTGTTGATCCTGTGTGGTCGGTGATTATCTGTGTGATACTTGCAGTTGCAGGTGCATTGTTTGTAGTCATATACATACTAAGACAAGCATTTGCAGAGTTAGAAGATGGGAGCAATGACACCACCGAGCAGGAAGAGCTGCTACAACTTCCGAGTGACGGAGATCAACCGTGTCCTTGATGGTGATACTATTGATGTTACTATCGACCTCGGGTTTGATTTATACAAGAAAGAAAGAGTTAGAGTTGCAGGAGTTGATACGCCAGAGAAGAGAACTAGAAACCTTGAGGAGAAAGCTCTGGGACTAGATGCTACCAACTGGATGAAAGAAAAACTAGAAGGGGCAATTGCAGGAGAAGATGAGTTATCTGTTAGAACTGAATTGGTTGGCGGTATGGGTAAGTACGGTCGCCTTCTTGGCTGGTTATATATCGGAGATGCAGAAGTATCGCTGAATGAACAAATGATCACCGAAGGATATGCTCATGCCTATGATGGTGGTACTAAGGATATGAATTTAGAAGCACTGCGAGAAATCCGCAGACAGCATGGTACATTAGTATGAATAATGATCAGTATCTTGGTAATCCTAATCTAAAGAAAGCAAATACTGCTCTCGATTTCACACCAGATGAGGTTGCCGAGGTACTGAAATGCTCAGAAGATCCTGTATATTTTATCAAAAATTATATCAAGATTGTCTCTCTTGATAAGGGTTTAATTCCTTTTGACATGTATCATTTCCAAGAAGAAATGGTAGCGAAGTTTCATGCCGAAAGATTTAATATTGCAAAACTACCAAGGCAGAGCGGTAAATCTACTATTGTTACTTCATATCTATTATGGTATGTGTTATTTAATCCAAGTGTTAACGTAGCAATCCTTGCAAACAAAGCAGCGACTGCCCGTGAGATGCTACAACGCTTACAACTATCATATGAGAATCTTCCAAAGTGGCTCCAGCAAGGAATCCTCCAATGGAACAGGGGGAGTCTGGAACTGGAGAACGGATCTAAAATTATGGCTGCTTCTACTTCGGCTAGCGCCGTTAGGGGCATGTCTTTTAATGTCATTTTTCTGGACGAATTCGCGTTTATTCCGAATCACATTGCTGAACAGTTCTTTTCATCTGTCTATCCTACTATATCTTCTGGTAAAAGCACAAAGGTAATTATCATCTCCACGCCACACGGGATGAATATGTTCTACAAACTCTGGCATGATGCAGAGCGTGGATCAAATGAATACATTCCCACTGAGGTGCATTGGTCAGAAGTACCAGGTAGAGATGAGGTATGGAAAGAACAAACTATTAAGAACACATCAGAACAACAGTTCCGAGTTGAGTTTGAGTGTGAGTTCTTAGGATCTGTTGATACGTTGATTTCTCCTAGTAAATTAAGGATCATGCCGTATCACGATCCTGCACAACAAAATAGAGGTCTTGCAGTATTTGAAACTGCTATCCCAGAACATAATTATGTTGTTACTGTTGATGTGGCGCGTGGTGTTGGTAGTGACTATTCAGCGTTTACAGTAATGGACACTACAACTATCCCATATAAAATGGTTGCTAGATATAAAAATAATGAAATCAAACCTATAGTATTTCCAAACATCATTACGGATGTAGCAAAAAATTATAATCAGGCATACATTCTATGTGAGGTAAATGACATTGGCGGACAGGTCGCAGATATCATTCAGTTTGATTTAGAGTATGAAAATCTATTGATGTGTTCAATGCGTGGTCGTGCGGGACAACAACTAGGTCAAGGTTTCTCTGGTAAGAAAACTCAACTGGGAATTAAGATGTCATCTGCAGCAAAGCAGATTGGATGTTCTAATCTCAAAGCATTGATTGAAGATGATAAACTCCTTATAAATGATTATGATACTATTGCAGAACTGACAACTTTTATAGCGAAGGGTCAAACATTCCAGGCAGAAGACGGGTGTAATGATGACTTAGCAATGTGTTTGGTTATCTTTGCTTGGATGGCAATGCAACCCTACTTCAAAGAGATGCATGATAATGATGTAAGACAACGCATCTATGAAGATCAAAGAGATATGATAGAACAGGACATGGCTCCGTTCGGATTTGTTACTGACGGAATGGAAGATGATTATTTTGCAGATGCTCAAGGTGATGTTTGGAAGGTCGCGGAATATGGGGATAAGTCTTACATGTGGGAGTATAAGTGACATTTGAAAAATATAAATAATCTTAGACATCTGATGTTGGAATCACTCTAGGAGAATTTTAAACATGGCAGCTAATCAATTATCGCCAGGTGTAGTCATTCAGGAAAGAGACCTGACGACTATTACCACATTATCAACCGCAAACGTTGGTGTAATCGCAGCACCGTTCGAGCTCGGTCCTGTAGAAGAAGTAATCGAAATTTCTAACGAAAGAGAACTTGCAGAACGTTTCGGTAAGCCCAATGATTCCAACTATGAGTATTGGTATACTGCTGCACAATTTCTCTCCTACGGTGGTCAATTAAAAACTATCCGTGTAAATTCTTCTGCACTGAAAAACGCTGTCAATACTGGCACTGCTCCTCTGGTTAAAAATCTTCAAGATTATGAAACCACTTATGAGAGTGCTGTCAATACTTGGACATGGGCAGCTAGAACTGCTGGTACAAAGGGCAATTCCATTGGTGTTTTCGTTACTGACGCTGGTGCTGATCAGATTGCCGTTGTCCCCGCTCCTGGTTCTGGTAATGATCCTGAGTTCGTTGCTGACGAAGCAGTTACAGCAACATCTGGTGCCGCTGGTAAAGTATTCAAGTACAGCATCGCTCTGACGGTTGAAACTGTTGTTGGTGACTTTGTTCCTGGTACTGCAACCACAATTGCTATTGGTGGTTCTAACGAGACAATTGATGTTCTTGCATGGGATCCCGCTAACAAGAAACTTGAAATTGGTCTTCCTGCTGGTGGTGTTACTGGTATCGTCGCTGATGCTCAAGTTGTAACCCAAGGTAGCAACACCTGTGTTATTGCTGCTAGTGGCATTGAGCGTCGTCTTCTGATTGCTTTAGATAAAGGTAGCATTGAGTTTGCTGCTGCTGATAGCCTAACTGATACTAACAGTAACGCTTCAGCACTCACCTCGGTTCGTAGCGAGTACGCTGAGCGTGAGTATCTTCCTGGTGCTAAGTGGATTAATGTTGCAGCTCGTCCTGCTACATCACTCTATGCAAGCAATGCAGGTGGATTCCGTGATGAGGTTCATATCCTCATCGTTGATGTTGATGGCGCAATTACTGGAACAACTGGTGCTGTTCTTGAGCGTTTCATTGGTCTTTCTAAGGCAAGTGACGCTAAGACTTCTGTCGGTGAAGTTAACTTCTATAAGGAAGTAGTTAAGCAAAAGTCTGAGTATCTGTTCTGGGGTAAGCATGAGTCTGGATTGTTCAGTGCTCAAGCATCTGCTGCAGATGGTAACTGGGGATTAACTGCTAACGCACGTCAGTTCAACTTACTCCGTTCAACTGCTGGTTCTGTTTCATATCCTGAAGGTCGTACAACTGTAGGTTCTAAGAACAATGCTACTTTCTACTATCGTCTTGAGAGTGGTGCTGACTATGGCAACTCTGGTGGTAGTTACACTATCTTAAATTCTGATATTTCTAGTGCATATCAACTGGTAGAAGATCCTGAGTCTGAAACCATTGATTACATCCTCACGGGTCCATCTGGTGCTGATGATTCATCTGCAATCGCTAAGGTTGCTTCACTGGTCAGCATTGCTGAAGAGCGTAGAGACTGCATGGTATTTGTTTCTCCTCGCCGTGGCAGTGTCATCGGTGTTAGTAACACCACCACGGTTACTACCAACTTGGTTAACTTCTTTGATCAGTTGCCTAGTTCTTCTTACCTGGTATTTGATTCAGGTTATAAGTACATCTACGACAAGTATAACGATGTATATCGTTACGTTCCTTGTAACGGTGACGTTGCTGGACTTTGCCTACAGACAACTGAAGTTGCAGAACCTTGGTTCTCTCCTGCTGGTTTCCAACGTGGTGTCCTGAGAAATGCAATCAAACTTGCATTCACTCCTACTAAGACCCAACGTGATCGTCTGTATGCTGCTCGCGTCAATCCAATTGTATCTTTCCCTGGTCAAGGCGTAGTCCTGTTCGGTGATAAGACTGCTCTCGGTTTCGCATCTGCATTCGATAGAATCAACGTCCGTCGTTTGTTCCTCACTATTGAGCGTGTCATCAGTGGTGCTGCTAAGAATCAACTGTTTGAACAGAATGATGAGTCGCAGCGTTCCTTGTTCCTCAACATCGTTGAACCATACATGCGTGACGTTCAAGGTCGTCGTGGTGTAACGGACTTCCTGATCAAGTGTGATTCTGACAACAACCCACCTGAGGCAGTTGATCGTGGCGAATTCTTTGCGGAAATCTTCGTGAAGCCCACACGTACAATCAACTTCATTACTCTGTCCTTCATTGCAACCAGAACTGGTGTTGCATTTAGCGAAGTCGCTCAGTAATTTAAAACTCAAATAAACCTGTAGTTTCAGGGGTTCGCAAGAACCTCTGAAATTTTTTATTTTAATAAATAAAACTGAACAGAGAAACTATAACCCATGGCAAAAAGAGGAACCCTCGACGATTTTAAGGCAAATGTAGCAGCGGACTTTGCACGTCCTAATCTATTCCAAGTAGATCTCGCATTCCCCTCAGGTATTATTAATAACGCTTCTTTAGTTGAACTTGGTAAGTTTACTGTTCGCGCAGCAAATCTTCCTGCTTCTCAGATTGGTGTTATTGAAGTTCCTTTCAGAGGTCGCGTATTAAAGATTGCTGGAGACAGAACGTTTGAACCTTGGACCATCACATGTCAAAATGACAGCAACTTCACGTTGCGTACTGCATTTGAATTGTGGGCATCAAGCATTCAAGCATATAACGAGAACTTCACTCAGGCAGCAGGTCTTGGTGATAGCGATGACGCTACTGGATATTTTGCAGACATGACTGTTCATCAGTTGGCAAGAGATATTAAGGATGGCGAGAAGCCTAAGATTCTTAAGTCTTACAGATTCTATAACGTGTTCCCCAGTGCAATTGCTGCAATTGATCTGGACTTCGGTAATAACGACGCTATCGAAGAATTCACGGTGGAACTCCAGACTCAATACTGGACTCCAATCAGTTCCGTGGATAACTGATAAATAGAACTGGACTGAAACACTTTAATTATAATGGCTGATCAGCTCTTCGGATTTTCACTTGAAAGAGCGAAGAAGGTTCCTAAGGGACCTTCTTTTGTTCAAAAAGATTCTATGGATGGTTCGCAACCTATTGTAGGTGGCGGATACTATGGATATTCTGTCGATTTCGACGGAACTGTTCGTAATGATTATGAACTTATCACTCGTTACCGAGAGATGGTTCTACAACCCGAATGTGATAGTGCAGTTGATGATATCGTAAATGAAACTATTTGCGGTAATTTTGATGATGTACCTGTAGAGGTTGAGTTATCCAACCTAAAACAATCGGATAAAATTAAAAAACTCATTAGAGAAGAATTTTCAGAAATTCTTAGATTGTTAGATTTTGACAATCGCTCTTATGAGATTTTTCGTAGATGGTATGTAGATGGAAGACTCTTCTACCATAAGATTATTGATCCCAAGAATCCTAGGGGTGGTCTTACAGAGTTAAGATATATCGACCCACGTAAGATTCGCAAGGTCACTGAGTATGAAGAAAAACGTCCAGAGCAAATGCGCGGCGTTGATATTAATACTCAACTTACTCAGAAATCTGCAGATTATTTTCTGTACAACCCAAAGGGTCTGAAGAACTCCACGAATCAAGGGATTAAAATTTCCAATGATTCTGTTACCTATTGTCATTCTGGTATCCAGGATCTCAATAAGAACATGACTCTTTCCCACTTACATAAAGCAATCAAAGCAGTTAACCAACTGCGAATGATTGAAGACTCTTTGGTCATCTATCGTTTGAGTAGAGCACCCGAACGTAGAATTTTCTATATTGATGTAGGCAATCTTCCCAAGAATAAAGCAGAACAGTATCTGCGTGAGGTCATGGGACGCTATCGTAATAAGATGGTTTATGATGCCAATACGGGTGAGATAAGAGACGACAAGAAATTCATGTCAATGTTGGAGGACTTCTGGCTTCCAAGACGCGAGGGAGGGCGCGGTACAGAAATCACTACCCTTCCTGGCGGGCAAAACCTCGGTGAACTGGAAGACGTTAAGTATTTCCAAAAGAAGCTATACAAAGCTTTGAACGTGCCCTCATCGAGACTTGAAACTGAGACTACATTTAATATTGGTCGTGCTGCTGAAATTACTAGGGACGAAGTAAAGTTCCAGAAATTTATTGCACGTCTCCGTAAAAGGTTCTCTGAACTCTTTATGGATCTCTTAAAAACTCAACTTATTCTCAAAGGCGTTATGTCTATTGAAGAATGGGATGAGATGAAAGAGCACATCCAATTCGACTTTATTGCGGATAACTACTTCACTGAACTGAAGGAAATTGAAATTCGTAATGAGCGTATGAATCAAGTTAACGTTATGGATCCTTACGTCGGCAAATACTTCTCCTTGGATTATATGCGTCGTCAAGTCCTGAAACAAACTGCACAGGAAATTAAGGAGATTGATGAACAAATCGGTGCTGAACGAGAAGCAGGTCTTATTATTGATCCTAATGAAGAAATGGATCCTTCTATGGATCCTGGCGCTGCCCCAGAAGCAGATGACATGTCCGCTCAAGAGCAACCTACGGCAGACGCGGGTGATCTAAAAAGAGGAGAATTCTAAATAATAAATAACAATGTGAGAGTATTATTATGCCAAGCGAAATTGCACAACAAATTGTACAACAAATTTTCGGAGACGATAAAGCGAAAGCAATCGATTCTGTAAACGATGCTCTGAGTGCTGCAGCATTTGACGCAATTCAACAACGTAAAGTTGATTTTGCACAGAGTATGGGATTTGAATTAGATGATACCGCACAGGATTCTGCAGATGAAATTGCAGATAATTTACCTGACGGTGATGAGGCACCTGAAACTGTAGAAGTTGATGGACGCCAACCAGGGGATCCTCCCGCCGATGAGGTGGAGCAACCTACCGCTGAACAACAACCTGAGGAATAGACAGATGAGACTGATAGCTGAAGAAATTACGAGTGTCGATTTTCTCTGCGAGGAGAATGACGGCAAGAAGAGTTACTTCATTGAAGGTATCTTTCTGCAATCGGAAATTAAAAACCGTAATAACAGGATGTATCCTCAGAAAACTTTAGCAAGAGAAGTTGCTAAATATGATGAGAACTACATTCAAAAGGGGCGTGCCCTTGGAGAATTAGGTCATCCTGATGGACCTTCTATCAATCTTGACCGCGTTTCTCACAAAATTCTTTCTCTTAAGGAAGACGGGAATAACTTTATCGGTAAGGCAAAGTTACTCGAAACTCCTATGGGTAAGATTGCAAAAGACCTCTTAAGTGAGGGAGTACGTTTAGGTGTTTCATCTAGAGGTATGGGTTCTATCCGCAAGGAAGAGAACTGCAATGTTGTTATGGACGACTTCATGCTTGCAACTGCTGCTGATATCGTCGCTGATCCCTCAGCACCTGATGCTTTTGTAAATGGCATCATGGAAGGTAAGGAGTGGGTTTGGGATAATGGTATCCTAAAAGAGTCTGCAGTAGCAGAAATTAAACAAGAAATTGATCAAGCAACTATCATTAATCTGCAGGAGCGTAAAATCTCCGCGTTTGCAGCATTTTTGAAGAGTTTGTGATTTATAAATAAATAAAGACAACGCAAAGTATAACGGAGTTTTTACAAATGTCTGAGACCCTCGATAAAGAGTTAGATAATATGGAGCAAGTGGACGAAGGCTCTAACCCTGTCACCAAGAACGCAAAACCTGGTGAATCCATTGACACTTCTAAAGGTGGTGCCACTAAAGTTATCGACGTTAACACCGATTCAGAAGAAGGTGCTAAAGGTACGAAGAATGCAGGTTCATCTGCTGCTAAGCCAGTAGGTAAAGCACCTGTTCCTTCAACCAAACCTTCTGACGCATCTGCTAAAATGGAGGAGACTGAGGAAGATGGCGAAGAAACAATCGCTGAAACCAAGTACGACTTTACTGAAGATGTTAACGCTCTTGTCGCTGGTGAAGACCTCTCAGAAGAATTCCGAGAGCGTGCTGCAACAATCTTTGAAGCAGCAGTAACAGCAAAAGTTAATACTGAATTAACTGCGTTGCAAGAAGCATTTGAATCTACGCTTACCGAAGAGGTGCAGAAGATTCAAACAGAATTGGCCGAGAAGGTTGACGATTATCTCACTTATGCCGCCGAAAACTGGATGAAGGAGAATGCTCTCCAGATCGAGCACGGCATTAAGACCGAGATGGCAGAATCGTTCTTCAACGGTCTAAAAGGTCTTTTCATGGAGCACAATTTCAGTGTTCCAGAAGAGAAGTTTAACCTGCTAGATGGAATGGCAGGTGAGCTTGATGATATGGAAGCTAAACTCAACGAGCAAATCGACACCAACGTATCTTTGAACAAGAGAATTGGTGAGTTTGTCAAAATGGAAATTGTGAACGAATGCGCTACGGGACTCGCTGAGACCCAAAAGGAGAAGCTTGCTTCTCTCGCAGAGGGTGTTGAGTTTGAAACTGAAGAAGACTTTCAAAAGAAAGTCGAAACGATTAAGGAATCCTACTTCACTAGAAAGGCTGAACTTGCAGAATCTGCAAGCGACCCCAGTGTAGAAGCAGCGGAACCCCTTGTCGAAGAAACAGTAAGCGGATCGATGTCGAAATACGTCGATGCTCTCGCTCGCTGGTCCAAATAATTAACTTTACTACTAACTTTCGGAGTAACAAATCAAATGGCTGATTTAAAGCAACTCCAGGAAAAGTGGGCACCCGTTCTGAATCACGACGCTCTCCCCGAGATCGAAGATTCCCATAAGCGCGGCGTTGTTGCACAACTCCTGGAAAATCAAGAGAAGGCACAAATCGAAGAGGGTCAAATCCTCAACGAAACACTTCAAACAACTGGCTACACTGGTGGCAGCACAGCAACTGGTCCTGTTGCAGGTTTCGACCCTGTACTGATCTCGTTGATCCGTCGCTCAATGCCACAACTGATCGCTTACGACATCGCAGGCGTTCAACCGATGACTGGTCCTACTGGACTGATCTTCGCAATGCGTACTAACTACGGTGCTGAGAGAGATCCCAACGCTGGTGGTTACGACGAAGCATTCTTCAATGAGCCTAATGCAGGTTTCTCTGGTGGTGCAGGTAACGCATACGATCCTGGTGCTTCTAGCTCCGCTAACAACGATGCTGAGGGTAACAACCCTGGTCTTCTCAACGATTCCCCTGCTGGAACCTATGAGCAGACTGGTGATGCCGCTGGCATGAGCACTGCTACTGCTGAAGGACTTGACGACAGCAACGCAACCAACACGGCATTCCGTGAGATGGGTTTCTCGATCGAGAAAGTCACCGTTACTGCGAAGTCTAGAGCGCTGAAAGCTGAGTACAGCATCGAGCTGGCACAGGACCTCAAGGCGATTCATGGTTTGGATGCCGAGCAAGAGCTCGCCAACATCCTCAGCACTGAGATCCTTGCTGAAATCAACCGTGAGGTTGTTCGTACCATCTTCACCAACGCTGTTGCTGGTGCTCAGAACAATACCGCTAACGCTGGTATCTTCGACTTGGATGTTGACTCCAATGGTCGCTGGTCTGTTGAGAAGTTCAAAGGACTTCTGTTCCAGATTGAGCGCGATGCTAACGCAATTGGTCAGCAAACTCGTCGCGGGAAGGGCAACATCCTCGTCTGTTCTGCAGACGTTGCTTCTGCTCTCGGCATGGCAGGCGTACTTGATTATACCCCTGCTCTCCAAGGCAACAACGCTTTGACTGGCGTTGATGACACCTCCAGCACTCTGGTTGGTACTCTCAACGGTCGTATCAAGGTCTATGTTGATCCTTACTCTGCTAACGTTGCTGACAAGCACTTCTACGTTGCAGGTTATAAGGGAACTTCACCTTATGACGCTGGTCTGTTCTATTGCCCATATGTACCTCTCCAGCAGGTTCGTGCAATTAACCCTAACACCTTCCAGCCCAAGATCGGCTTCAAGACTCGCTACGGCATGGTCTCGAACCCCTTCTCTGGTGGTCTTACCCAAGGCAGCGGTGCTCTCACCGTCAATGCTAACAAGTACTACCGTCGTGTGCAGGTTGCAAACCTTATGTGATCCATCAGGATACACAACTACTGGACCCTTCGGGGTCCTTTTTTTATGCCTAGGTATAAATTAGTAGGCAATAATATTCGTTGCATAACGTCAGAATTCCCTGACATTTGATATAGATAGTTGTAGAATTAAGCGAGGTAGAAAAGTGATCCCAAACTCTTTCTATATTATTGACCCCAGAACCCGAGTGAACCTATGCACAACTTACTTTCGCGTAACCAATTAGACGAATGGAGGCATTTTGAAGACACCGTAGATGACTGCGATATCGAAATGCAGAAGTTAAACGACTATTATGAATGTTTAATTGAGTGCGATTCCACAAATCAGAATAAGTGTAAACGAATATGTAAAGAGGTACTTATGTGATTCTAAATATCTTTACCGTGTGAAGGAAGTGCAGAGGGGTTTTATACCCCTCTTTCTTTATGACTCTAAATAACATTGGTGGGACAGAGTTTCTTTATGCTATCAACTCAATACAGACTACGACTAGAATTTATTTGTAAATGTATTGCTAATAATGAAGATGTAAAACTAGATGATATGATCTGGGCGCAGAAACTTGCTAAGGCAAATACATCTGCTAATGAGATGTTAAAGATGGCAAGACGCCAAGCATCTCAAAACATTGAAGAGGGTAGCACAGACGATTTTCTGAATAGGATGGGTTTAGGAGATCCCGATCCATCCAACCATAAAAAGGGATTTACTGATGCTGATGATATCAAGAATTGGTTTCAGCAAGACAAACCTGATGACTGGAGGCAACGTGACTAAAACAGAATGCAAGGAGAAAATTCTCAAGCATGTCAATATACAATTGAATAAATTAAACGCCGAACAATTGAATAAACTTGTTGCAAAGCACACAGGTAAGAAAAAGAAAAAGAAAACTAAAAAATGAAAAGTGATTACATCTGTGTAACAACGTGGGATCCTATTTTTGAAATGATTCGATACCATTGGGTACATAAGTCAGAAAAAGATCCTGTGCAATTTGTGAAAAACCTCAACCCAGAGCAAGAAGTGCTATGAGTAGTAAGATGATGTTCGTAGTTGATGCTGGCAACGGCAGATGTATCACTCACGATGGATACATTCAACTCGGTAGTTTCTCTCATAGTGTAGAGAAGCATCTTGAATTGTGTCCCGAACAAGAATGGCAGGTAACATACTGGATGCCTGATCCATTCTATATGAGATACCCACGACCAAACTATCAACACACTATGAAGGCGAATGAAGGTTCTCCTAAGACTGATAATGCTACTGATAGTCGTCCTAGAGACTTCCCAGATCAAGCAACAAATAGATTGGAGAGAACACTATGAAGATGTGGGAAACCCAATGCGTTAGTTGTGGCAACATGATTCCAGCGAATCAGTGTCCTCAAGTTGGATGCTACGATCCATCGGAGAAAAAATATAAAAATTCACTATGTAAACCCTGTTGGTTATTAAAAAAATTATGGAAGTAATTGTAGAAGGAAAAGTAAAAACAGTATATCAAGGTGACGATGCTGATCGTGTCATCATTGAGTACCATGATAAGGTAACTGCTGGTAATGGTGAGAAAGAAGATCATCCACTAGGTAAAGGTTCTCTTTGTTGCAGTATCTCATCTCTTATCTTTGAGAAACTTTCTAAAGAACTTATTCCCAATCACTACATCAATATGGTTGGTGCAAATAAGATGATTTGTAAAAAGGTAGATATTGTTCCCTTGGAAGTTATTTGTAGGAATCGTGCTGCTGGATCTATTGTTCGTGAGACAACTTTGGTAGAGGGTGCTCCACTTCCACAACCGATTGTTGAGTTCTTTCTGAAGGATGATAGCAAGCACGATCCTCTCCTGACAAGAGATCGTGTGCGTCTGATGGGATATAATCCCGATCCTTTTGTTGAGATGACACTACGAGTTAATGACTATCTCCGACAGATGTTTTATATCATGGGTATTGATCTTGTAGATTTTAAAGTTGAGTATGGATATGATGCTCATGGTGATTTGTATCTTGCCGATGAGATTAGTCCTGACAGTATGAGACTGTGGAAGATTGGTAGTAACGAAAGATTCGACAAGGATCTATTCAGAAACGATGAAGGTGATATTGTACCTGCCTATCGTGAAATCCTTGACCGACTACAACCACTGGCAGTCCAATGAAAAAATCATCACAAAATCTTATAGGTGCAGGTATAATTCTCCTTGCAGTACCTTTGATACTTATGTTGGCATGGAATGCTGTCATACCAAGTATTTTTGGATTACCAACTTTGGGATACTGGTCTGCAATGGGATTGTATGTAGTTTGCAGTTTATTATTTAAATAATGAAACACGAAATCCCTGAGGAGATTAAGAAGAATGGATTTGCTTGCTTTGGTAGTTTGAATCAAGCAGAGAGAGCAGTTGTTCTACTCGGTGACGAAGCATATCGTGAGTCACTAGACCTTGACAACGATGATGCTCCCTGTTGGCAGATACCAAGTGGAGAACATTCAACTTTTGCTGGATGGAATCCCCAGTGTGTCCCCACCATGGAGTACATTGTATGGAAACTAAAACGACTTGACGGTATTATTACGGGAGAAATCATTGGATAAGTTATCAAAAGAAGAAATGCGGGCTAAGATC
>Ga0181412_1000708_pt1 | contig 13606 bp, 20 predicted proteins | sample 35SPOviralmetaG_FD_130113 | JGI IMG/M metagenome (GOLD analysis project Ga0181412, IMG submission 130113) | Marine viral communities from the oligotrophic San Pedro Time Series (SPOT) site, San Pedro Channel, CA, USA - 35 SPOT_SRF_2012-08-15 | ecosystem: Environmental > Aquatic > Marine > Strait... | reverse complement strand
TCTTCATCTTCTTCGTCTGAATCATCATCTGATTCCGATTCGCCGACTCTAAATTTTTTATATTCAGTATCCGTCCACCCTTCGGGCTCAGTGTCCATTACTATCGATTGCATTTTTTAAAAGTTGTTCTGACGGATTCATGGGAACCCACGAATCCCACAAATCATAGGATTCGTTTATCTTGTTCATTCCGACGTCATCACCTGAATATCGAGTGAAATCACCCTCACATTCCTCTAAAATTTCGATATCATCTTCGTCATCCTCATCGTCGTCGTATATTTCTGGGAAATATGAACCAATTTTTTGACCGACCTCATGCATCGCGCAATACTTCATCGCGTATTCCACGTCTTTCATGAGAATCGCACTTCTTCCACACGCCTTCGAGTATTCACACGCGAGTAACATGGCTCGTTCGAGTATGGGTACCAATATGTTTGACATCGCCTGCATGTATTCTTCTGATTGTGGGTTGTCCGCTGATGTAGAATCGAAACCTGTCTTCATTATGTATTAAATAATAAATTTGCAGTTCCGTTCTCCACGCGGAGTATATTGTAACTTTGCGCGTAGACTCTAAGTTGCTTGTCTACTATGTTTGGGTAGTCAAAGAGACCTATTTTTAGTGTTTGGTTCTTTATGGCCGAAAAATTAAGTTGCCCCGTTGGATACCATCGTTCCGGTTCTAAGGCGAAACTGTACATGTAAAAGCGTCGTAGCAAAGGTGTTCTGGAGTGATGCTTGGACGGTTGAATCGCTCGAATGTGCACGACATTACCCGTCACTTCATCGATGACGGTATCGCCGTCGAGATCCAAGTCTATGTATTTAACTTGCTCGCTATTCGTGAAAAATGTGTGATTGTCTATGTTCGTGACCGATGAATATTGATAGGGCGTCACGAAATCATTCTCTACATTTGGGTTTTTGTCGAGTTTATCCTGTACGACAAAAAACAACTCCTTTACCGAGTTCGTGAAACCCAATTGAACCGCGTGTACGTTACTTTGTTGTAGTGCGTCGTATTTACCGTCTCCACTTTTCAATTCAAACGTATTCATTTGCGTCTGTGTGATCACGTAGTCCACACGTTTCGGTGTTTTCTTATCTTGTAAAGATATCATCTCCAATGCGAGATTCAACTTCTTGATGAGTCCCATGGGATTTTGACCGATGTAATAACTTCTACTATACTCATTGAGGGAGTTATTTATTGTAAAAATGCAATCTTCCGCCTTTCTAAATTTAATCACCACCTCGACTTCCTGTTTAGTGATGGCGTGAAGTGGGATGGCTAATTCCGGGTATCCGTGAAAGTAAAATGGGATGTCGACTCTGTATGAAGTATCTAATTTAGAACTCGCCACTCTGTCGTCTCGTATTTCTTTGAAGTAGTCGGTGTATACCGGAAAGTTCTTATTTGGTTTACCCACGAGCTTGTTGAGTGCCGCTTGTTTCGATTGCGTGACGTAGAGTTCCGAATGAATAGCGAACATATCCGATGGTACTCGTTGAATGAGTGTACCACCTATATACAGATCCGCGTATTCTATCATGGCTTGCGCTATCGATTCACAGTACGTCACGTGGTCACGTGCACCGGGTAGATTTTGATCTATCGCCCCGAGTGTCATTTTCACACTCAAACCTTTTATCAAGTCACCTTGGTTTTGTGGAATAACACATCGTAGTTCTTCGTCAAACTCTGGGTGACCATCGAAATCTAGATCTTCGTAAAATCTGGCATAATTCGAGTGTTTTTTGAAGTTCTTTATGAAATAAGTATATTCTGGATCGTCGGTGAACAATCTGTCCTGTGGACCCACGGTTTCTAATTGAATCCTACCGGCCATTACTAATATTACCCTCTAAAATTTTAACCCAGCGATACCGCCGCTGACTCGAAGTACGTTATAATTCGATGCATACACGTGAAGTGTGTGTGCGTGCGCGTCATTCGTACCATCGAGTTCAACTTCGAGAAGTTTGTGTATGACACGGCTCATGTTTACTTGTCCGGTTGGGTAATGTACTTCTGGTTTCATAGAAAACGTGTATACACCGAATTCGTTATCCGCGTCGATCGAATTCGTGTAATGCTTCAACGGCTGTTCGGCTGAGAGCATGAGATTATCTGCATTTATGATTTCGTGATTGTTGAATTTTAAAAGTACCCGCTTTATGGGCACGTGTGCGCGAGTCACATCGCTTTTGGCGATGAAAAAGAGTGTTTTCACTGGATGTTTAAAATTTATCATGACGGATTTCTTTGAAACACCCGGATCCATCTTTATTTCCGCGAGTTGAGTTTGTGTTATCACGTATTCGATGGGTCTCGTGAGTATAAAGTTCTTCTCTTCTTTCGTGATGTATACGAAATCACCGTAGAGACTCATATTTCTTAATTTCACGTCACACGTGATGGATGTATTTGAATACACACCTGTATTTACATCGTATTCAACCGTGAGTTCGTTCACGGGTTTAAATTTAACCTTTATTTCGATCATCTGTACGTCTAACCCACACACCGGAATGGCGAGACTTGGATGTCTATTAAAATAAAAGGGTAATTGGACTCTGTATTTTTGAAAGTCTGTGTATTGTTTATACGTCGCATCGTTGATGATCGGATAACTGTTATGAAGCGTCGTCGCGACGAGTGTAAAGTCTGAATCGTTTTGTGTATACATTAATTGATTATACATGTATATGTAATCACCCGTGATGCGCTGAATTGTCTGCCCACCTATGAGGAGGTCTGCATATTTTATCATTTTAGTGGGTGTCGATTTGTCCCACCGTATTTGTTTGACGTTTAGCGTCATCGCGTACGAATTGTCGCTCTTCAAACGTATTCGACTGTTCGCATAATTACCTTGTATGTTAACCTGAATGTTCAAAGTAATTCTATAATTACCCGGTGTCACTTCCTCGTGCACGACGTCATTCACACCGACGTTAACGACTTCAAATTCGTCCGTGCTCTCGAACACGTATTGTATACCCTGGTATACGTTAAGACTCGTGGTCGAGTCACCGTCGAGATCGAGTGCGCCGACCGTGGAACCCTGTGTGAGTGTAAACGAACGGTTATTTTCGGCGAGTGGTTTAGGTGGGGGTAAGTCCACGTTAATAGTCGCACCCTTTAACAAGTCACCCGAATTAGTCGGTATGAATGCAGTCGTTTCGTTTCCGTATTCTTCGAAGCGCTCAAATGGGATTTCAATTTGTTCAAAAGCAAACTTTGTGTGGCGTCTAAATCGACTAAGAAAGTGTGAATATTGTGGTTGTTCGGTAAACCATCTGTCCTGGATTCCCTTGGTGGCGAGCGTTAAACGACCCGACATTCCTATTATTTGTGAGTAAAATTTTGTGAAATAAAACGATACACTATTTTAGAATGAACATTCAGTTGCGAAAATTCAATCCGGAGAAAATGGAAGATGATAGAATATGTGTCTTCATAGGAAAACGTAACACTGGTAAGTCGACATTAGTGAAAGACATCATGTATTACAAAAAACACATACCAGCTGGTATAGTGCTTTCCGGCACAGAAGAGGGTAATCATTTTTATGGAAATTTTGTGCCAGATGTGTGCGTCTACGGTGATTACGACGGAGAGGCGGTCGATCGTGTATTATCCAGGCAGAGAAAACTCGTCGGCACCAAGGGTAAAAACAGAACGAACGGGGCATTCATGCTTCTCGACGATTGTATGTATGACTCGAAATTTATTAAAGAAACCAGGATACGTCAGTGTTTCATGAACGGAAGGCACTTTAACGTGTTTTTTATGCTCACCATGCAATACGTCATGGACTTACCCCCAGCGTTGCGCGCTAACGTAGATTATGTATTCATACTCAGAGAAAACATCATACAGAACAGAGAAAAACTCTATAAATCTTTCTTTGGTATATTTCCATCGTTCGACATGTTTTGTAAGGTGATGGATGCGTGCACAGAAAATTACGAGTGTCTCGTCTTGGATAACACGGTGAAAAGCAACAAAATAACGGATTGTGTTTTTTGGTACAAGGCTAAGATTAGAAACGGGTTCAGGGTGGGGAGTCCGCAGTTGTGGAACATGCACAAAAAAACATACAATCCAAAGTACCTGGAACAGCAGGAGGCCGACGCAAAAAATGCAACTAAGAAAACACGTCTCACCGTGACGAAACGTAAAACTTAATCGCGTCACTCACGCATTTCAAAAAAATCAACATACATAAATGTCTACCGACGTGCGGACGTTGAATCTTTCCGAAAATGATGATGGTATGGTTCCTCTGACGACATCATTCGTGCAAAGTAATCAACACGAAAAAAATGTGAGTCAAAATAAAGAAATGACCATGGATTCCACGCCGATATCCGATATCATGGGACACCCAGAAATGCCACTCGAACCACCTATGATGGAATCCGACCCACGGGTTCAACAGCCCGTGGTCATGCAACAGCCCATGGTCATGCAACAGCAGCAGCAACAGCAACAGCCACAAATGGCGGTGCAAACTAAAAATCCATTCAACCTTACTGATGAGCAGATGCAAGCCGTCGTCGTCGCGGCGTGTACTGCGGCTGCCATTAGTAAGCCTGTTCAGGAAAAGCTCGCCAATTACATGCCCCAGTTCTTGAATGAACAGGGACATCGAAGCATGGTCGGCCTCGCGGCCACCGGTGGGGTGGCGGCGGCTATCTTCTATGTTCTCAAGCGATACGCTTAATACATCAAACGATATATATACCTACTGCCACCATTGAATATGTTGGCACCAACTAACCCGGCGATAAACGCGGGTATCAACAGCGCCAAAGAATTTCCGGTGCTGCTGATATCCTTACCGAACGAGTTCATGTCTTTTCGCACCTTTGGTATCGACACTATAAATATAGACGCAAACGCGTAGGCGATCCCACACGCCAAGAACATGAATTTGTGATCCACACCCAAATTATTCAATTTTATGTATCGAGCGTACCCACCGCGCGCGATCAAATTCAACGTCAATGGAATCAATCCGAGTATGAGCGCGGACGTGATCCATGGTTTTTGGCGTTCGTTCGTCTTTTCTGTGAGAACTGGGCTCATCATGATGACGATGACCGCAACCCACATGAAAAGGAAAGTAAAGAGGCTTCTATTCATATTATGTTATACCTACATTATTTATCCTGAATGTGCTTACCACAAAATTTAGTCTTTTCTGGTATCTCTTGGTATATACCTATGGCGACACACATTGACTTGAGTTTATCGTATTTATCCCAATAACTTGAACTGTGTTCGTACTCATCGACACACCCGTGTGCGAGTTCGTGAATCAACACGTGCATGATTTCATTGGTTTCACCGTCTATACACAAACCTATCTCGTGTCCTTTGTTGATGTTGTATCCAACGCTTCCTTGCTGCGGCCTGTGATGCGCGGTTATGGGTATTTCGTGTACGAGGTGTGCAAATTCTGGATCACCCGAATCATGTATGTGTCGCCTTAAAATTGTATATCGTTCTTTCACGGCGCGTAACTTCTCTGGCTCTTTCGTGTTGATGAATATGAATACGTTTATGATTAAAAGTACCAGTGTGAGTATCATCTCCTATATACAAAGATAAATTTAGAGTAGAGTTCTGAAATGGGGTTCCCCGAGAGTGGTTCCCACGAGTGAAGTCTAAATCCTATTTTTTCTAAACGAGTGACTAATATATCGCGGTGTGCTATGGGTTCCGTCTTCGCGCCGTCTTGGTAATACGGCGTTTCTTCTAGGTGCACGAACAACTTCTCACCAAATCCACCGTGACTCGAGGATTTCATGAGAAAGAAACTCTCCTTGCCATATTTGAGTGGAGTCTTGAATATGATTTGATTTGAATCGGGTATGATGCCGATCAATTTCCCACCGGGTTTCATGCGCCTAGATATCTCGCGCGTCGTGTTTCTGAAGAGGTCTTCACTCGCGAATATGTAGTGAAGTGAAAAATTGTAACACACGACATCGTACTTACGGTTTGGTGTAGACATCACGTCTCCAAGATAAAAATTCACGCGCATCTTGAAAGTCTTCGCCCTAGATTTGGCTTCCTCCAGTGCATCCTCGAGTGGTTCACACGCACTGAGATTCACTTTACACTGTTTATATTTTCCGAGATCTCCACCGAACCCACACCCCACGTCTAACACGGCGTCACCTTCCCTACATATTCTCTGTATGAGTTCCCGCTTCTCCACGTTATGGTGTCTCCGTATCTCGTCCATTAAAATAATTAATATTTTTATATTGCTCGTTTGACTTAGGTATCACTCGTGGTAAAGACGGGTCTTTTCTTTATGTGTATGTTTTGTACATGCTGTGTGGAAGACATTTAAAGTAACACCATACTTTTTGGGAATTTAAAAACAAAAAATAAAAAAATATTTTTTTCACTTTCTTTTTAAAGAAAAAAGTTTTGAAAAAAATATTTTTTTTTATTTTACTTTTCAAAATTTTACAAAATTCTCGTCATTTGATTTAAAATAGATATACTCTCTACATAAAAAGTTCGAAAAAACATGGTGTTACTTTAGAGCTCTACCCCGTCGATTGATTTAAAATGGATATACTCTCTACATAAATTTTTAAAGTAACACCATACTTTTTGGGAATTTAAAAACAAAAAATAAAAAAAATTTTTTTCACTTTCTTTTTAAAGAAAAAAGTTTTGAAAAAAATATTTTTTTTTATTTTACTTTTCAAAATTAGAAAAATCTCATAAATATTTCTCTCGACCCTATGTCTCCACAAGACCAATTATAGACGTAACAATGGTTATGGCCGTTACCCGCCATGAACCGATGAGCACGAAGTGTACTGGAATCCAAACCAACATCCAGTGTATTATATACATCGAATCCCGCGTTGCGAGCTAACACAGTGGCGTCTTTTAGGTTTCCTTTGCCCGTGTCGTAGAACATGTACGCCTGTTTCACGCGGATGCCAGTCTTCACCGACGTGTACGGCACGGAATAATAAGACGTGACGTGACCGGTCGTCTCGTTTATGTATGTGTACACGATGTCGTCCACCGGGGATAGCCAGCGTGTCACGTAATCTTCGTCGATGATGGGTGCGATCGCGTATTTAGACATGTGTTCGGTGAGTATACCCGCGACTTTGGATGCGTCTTCATCCGTGATGAGTCTGTGTGTGCACGAACCCGACACCGCGTGTGGTCTTTCCCGTTCGTTTGAGAATTTAGCCCGGTTGAGTTTCGGTACGTTCAAAAGTCTGTGCCAATAATTGGTCTTAACCAAGGGTGTCGGGAGTTCCGCGACGGCCGTGTACACCGCTTGCCATATACCCTCCACATTCGCGCGTCGACGTATTTCAGATATGAGTAAAGGTGCCATACCCTTATTACGAAGCGTGTCGTGAACGCACAGAAAGTTTATCTGAAGCACATCGACCACGTCCGTGTGAAACCTATACTTAGAAGGCATACCGGATATGAACCCCACGAGTTTACCACCGGTCTTAGTTCGTATGCACACGTTCCAGTCCTTATCCGTGGCCCAACTTATGAATTGTCTCGAGTACTCCAACGAAAAGTGCTCATCGCGGACGTAATGCGAACTCAACAACCGCGCCGCTTCGTCTATGGAACACGTCGACCATTCGAACCCCTCGGGTAACACGACGGGTGTATCGCTGCACGTTCTCGACGAATCGATCTCACCCACACGCACACTGTGTTCCACGGGCATGGGTTGTGTATTCCAAAACGTGTGTACCATTTGTAATACAAGACACCACGTTTTTAAGTTGGCTTAAAGTTTTGAATGCATGATAACATAGAAATGTCTCTTGAACAAGATTACACCGTCGTACCCGGTCAACTTTACGCCTGCCTGTCGGTGATTGGCCCGGAATGTCCACAAAAGAATGACAAATTTGGCATCAAGATTCGAGGTGCTTTCAATTCTCGGGAGGAAGCCGCGTCGCACGCGAAGCGTCTTCAAAAAGAGGACGCGACGTTCGACATATACGTGGTCGACATGTACAAGTGGCTGTTGATCCCCCCGGATCCCAATGTGATCGACGACGTGCATTACACCAACGAGAAGCTGGAAGAACTAATGTCTGGGTACAAGGAAAACCAAGCGATGGCGGCGAAGATGTTTGAAGAGCGTAAGCGTGATATGATTGAATCCTCCGCGAACACGTTCATGAAGCCCGGTGATGAAAATTCCAAGTATTACACGAAACCAGACGAACCACCGATCTCTCACCCAGCCGAAGTGCTCGAACGTCTCAAGAAGGAGAAGCCGGACGTCATCATGGAAGAGCTCGTGCGTGAAGCCGATGAAATCGTCGCGAATGAAATCGAAGAGCGTCGCAAGGCCAGAGAGACGAGCGTCGAGGCTCAAGACACGAAAGAAGACGGGGAAGTCGAAAAGGGTGAAGAAGTAAACTCCAACTAAATATTAAAAATAAAATCAAGCATATAATAAGTATGTTGACCATCGCATTCAACGTGGTGACCATTCTTATCGTGTTATACATTTTCGGTTTAAGCGTGAGAGACCGTGAAGTCGGGGAGCTTAAACGGAAGATGGAAGAAGAAGATCCATACGTCACGGCGACCGAAGTCGCGGAAGCAGCATCTAAAGATCCACTCGTCGTGAGTCGAGCGTATTTTCTAGATTCCAGGGATGAACCTACACCAGATTTTAAGGGATTCTCATCCTGGCCGAAGGATGACTGGTTGCATGGTTTTCCCCATGAAAAAGCCTAATATGAAGGCTACGAATATAACCACGTACGCGGTTTTGTCTAGATTCGAGAAGAGATCTATCTTTTCTTGATAGTTCTGCATGTGCATCGGTTGATGCTGTGGTGGTGGATAGTAATACATGGGTTCATGTTCAGGCTGTTCCTCGGGTGCGTGCGACTCTTCCTTCTCTAAGATGTCTGGATTGTAATCGATCGGATTGCCTATATCACTCTCCATTTTATAATTTCGCGTTTTATTTTTTTAACTAGATTATTCCTCATCTTCATCTTCATCTTCATCGTCTACAATAAATCCAGCCAAATTACCGTTTTCGTCGGCGTCTTCATCGTCGTCTAAATCGGAGTCGGATTCAGATTCAGTTTCGGAATCGTAATCGTCTTCATCGAAATCGACATCATCTTCGTCGCTGAAGTCATCTTCAACGTCTTCAATGATTTCGAGGCGTTCTGGTGCTTTAGAAATTCTACCCGATCGAGTCTTAATGACAGTCATTTATACTTTTTAATGATTACATCTTTAAGTCCGTCTATACATGTATTCGAATTCTATGGTTATTTTGTTCATTATTTCGTTTAATTCTTCTGCGACCGATGTATCCGTTGAAGTCACATATAGGCCGAGTTCTTCTATATTATGCATCGCGCGTTCGAGGAGTTTGCGTGAAATATCCTCATGACCACTAAATTCTCTGGCCATGTTTATGTTTGCTAGGAATTCTCGGTATAAAATACCATTTATACCCGAGTACTTATGAGTTTCCTTAATGAGATTATTGATGACGTCTGGATCAGTACCACATCTCACCATTTTAGAACTCATATAAATGATCGCGAGCAAGAAAACGACCGCTAACATTTATAATTTAGATACTATTTTATCTATAAGCCTGTGTTTTCGAGTCGAACACTTACAGTTCTGTTGTATTTCACTCTTTACCACCGTAAACGTTGCATTCGTCGAACACACCCGACACACGTGATTCGTGGTGATCACACTCTTTTTACCCCTCTCTTTGTTAATCTTATGTATTTGTAGATTTTCGTCATCGATCATGTACTTCTTGATGTACATTTTTAAATCCTCGTTTGGATCCACCTTGGGCGCTTCTGTTATCTTTTTCTTTGGTGGGGATTTATACTTCATGACTTGAAGTCGGTCGACGATCGTCGGTGGAAGTTGGTGTCGTCTACCCGAAAAATCCTTACAAAATCCATAAAAACGACCTCGCATGGTTTCGCATCGACAAAAACATTTTTGGGATACGGTATCACCCAATACGTGAAACCAGACATGATTTGATCCATGATTTCGTTTTGTATTTTCACAATATTTAGAGGTCGTGGCCACGAGGTAACTGTTTTTTTCTTTATAAATATTTTTGATTCTCGCGTGCGCTTGTCCTTGCATATTTTTTCGAATGAACGTTTCCATGAGCGCGCATGTCTCGGGATCTTTGAGTTCATTCTTTGTTTGGTTCGCCGTAAAATCACCCTCCGTTTTCATCTGACGCGCACCTTCTATTACGTTTGGTTCGGTGCACTCGCTGCGCAGTGTGGCCATCTCCATGATTTCGACCGTCGGTTCCGGTGATATTTTTTGAAACATGGACAGGGGTCCATGTTTGTACATGAGCACGGGCAAATATTCACTCTGTGTTTCTTTACCCACGCGATTACACGCCGCACACCCTTTTCCATTACACGCCCTGTGTGTCACCCACTTGTGTGAAAACGGCATTCTGAAACCACTCCCACGCGTATTTCTTTCACTGCTTCCATACACAGAGAGATCCACGATTTCATTCCAATCCTTCGAACCGTACACGAGAGTTAATGTATTTATCACGTGTTCCCTGAGCGCTAAAGCGGAAGAACGATTCACTGGAAAATTCGGCCAGTTGATGTGTACACCCGTTTTTATCAGATCCCCGACACTCTTGGGTTTAGATACACACACGAGCGCGTCTTTACCGCCGTGTTTGGAAACCTTATCACATATGAATTTACACACTCGTTGTATTTCCTCGATGGTCATCGGGTCATCATCTTTATAATCGAGATCGACGAAAAAGTTATAGGCGTCGACGGTTTTTTGTTCGACGAGATACACCTTTTCATTCAAATTTATGCACTCCACGTATTTTTTATAAAAATCATTCAATCTATCAAACGGTACGGACAGCACACCGCCGTCCATGAACACGTGTGATGGATTGGGGTTCTTTTCAAAGAAGCCATGACTTTTGCACCACTCCTTGAACATACTTACCATTACATGTATTTATTCTTTTAATCTTCTTCGTCGTATTCAATGTCACGCCACATGGTCTTTCTATAAGAAATATCTGGATACACGGGTTCATCTTCTGATAATTTCTTCTTGATGACCAAAAGTTCGTACACCTTATCTTCTTTGTGTTCCTCTATGTATTGATTCGCCTTTTTGGGTGTGTATGAATACCTATTTATTAGTAAATCGTGTATTTGCATTAAAATGTAGTTCTTTGACTTCATTATTTAATAGCAAAGGATTTTCTATTTAAGGATGTGACACACGAATAGAAATCCGGATTTTCTAGAATGTTCTTCGTGATACGATCCCACTGTTTTTTCAATCTGAATTCCTGGAGAGTATCGAAAGACATGAAATCATTTTCATCGTGTGTGCGTTTTATTGGTTGTTTTTGTATTTTTTTAATTATTGTTTTTTGTTTTTCATCATTGAACTTTCGCACGAGTTCTATTTGTTCTGGTTTTGTGTAATTCACAAAGAATACAAAAACGTTATATTCGAGATCCACGGTCGGACTCTCTTTTACTGTAAATTTAAATTCCGTATATTCGCCTTTCTTCAAAGAGACCACACCACGTGTCTCTTCTTCAAGTTCGCGAAGGGCACACCGAATTGGATTGAAAATCTCTCTTCGGCGACACCCCCCGGTCACGAATATCCAGTCTTTAAAGCGCTTATCTCTCACCGTAAGGAATGTTGGTTTATCACCCGTAAATATTACCGGTACCGCTATAGCTTTATATTTTTTCATTGCGTGATCGCAAGTTATAATTCTCTGAGATGTTAATTTTCTTCGGTCTCGGCGATTTTATTTACGTGTACCAGTTCCTCATCTTCGTCTTCGTCTTCCGCGTCGTCATTACGACGAAGGGAGGTTGAAGGTTGTGGTGGTGGTGTGTGCGCTTGAACGATTTTATTACAGAAACCTTTGATGTTTTCGATGTCACTCTTTGCCTTCGTAAACTCCTTATACATGTAGACAGTCGCAGCGATACAAACTATGATGGCCACGATCGTGAGCGTTTCGCGGTCAAAAGACAACATATTTATGTAATAGAAACGTTAAATCTTTTTAAGTAGCTTCCTCCTGATTGACGGGGGAAATGAATTTTTCGAGTGTCCTGGATTTTGGATCATACGTGAGCACGAACACAAACCCTAGAAGAAACAAATACTTCCAAAGCATTTGTTATTAGTGTGTAAATAAATTTAATTAGAGTACATCAAACCACCCATACCGTTCTCGACACGCAAGATGTTATAGTTGACCGCATACAGGTCTTGTCCCGCAGAGAATGTACCGCCAGTAGAAACGAGTCGCGCGGAATCCAATCGACTGAAATTGAGCGAACCGGTTGGTTGGAGCTTCGAGGTCTCGAGGCAGAATGGGTACAAGAAATAGTTACCGGCATCACCTTCGACGGACGAAGCACTGGTGTGGTAGTACATGGTGCATTCCGTGTAATGTGGAACAGTTGGCTTGGAATCCGTGACGTCGGTGCCGTTGATTTGGAGCTTGATGGAACCGGTCGCAATACCGAGCGTCTTACTGTCGTCGAACACATTAGAAGAGGCCAACAACTTGATTGGGTGGTTGAAGTTAAGTTCTTGCATGGCAGATCCGGAAGCGATGGCCTTTTGTGTTTGGGTGATGATCATATTTTGTGGCATGGCCGCCAAGGTTGTGCGTTCATCGGTGTCCAAATAAACATACTGCGCATGGATTTCATAATCATTGTCCACTGGGGTATCCCACGTGATGCGCAATTCAACATCGTGATATTGGAGCGCGATCAATGGGATCGCAGATTGCCAGTTTTCACAGAAGGAGAATCGGAGTGGGTAAAATCGAGACGTCGACGTACTCGAACGATCTGGACCCTTACTCGTGTTTTGCGCGAGAATGGTCGGCGCGATATACTGAGAGAAATGAGACGATTGATCATCGATGACTTGTCCTCCAATCAAGAGTTCGACCTTCTTAATTCGGCTCGCCCATTGCGCTTTCGTATACGCACCTGGACTGCGACGCGTGATGTAGCAATACCCGAGGAGATCCCCCTTGCGTTCGAAACGCACGGTAGAGATACCACCCGCGGTTGGGATGCCCTGGAGCACCTGACGCTCCACGGTTTGAGCAAAATTCGTGTGACGACGATAGTTTGAACGGAAGAAACTGACTTCGGGTTGGCCGACGAGATGGGCATCCTGGGCACCGACGGCGACGAGTTGGGCAATACCACCAGACATTTTATATATAGTGAGGTTATTTTTTTAACTGGGTCATCTTTACATGATGGATAACATGTAAAGATAACGAGAGGTTGTTTCGATCAACCGACTTTTGGATGCCCCTAATAAAACATATGTGTTTTATGGGCCCAACACGCTTCCACTGCGTCATCTCGTTTGCACCAAAGGAGATTTGAACTCCTGACCTCGCGCTTACTAAACGCGCGCTCTACCCCTGAGCTATTGGTGCTTGGTCTCCGTCTCGGGGTTTCGATCCCCGTACTTTGAGGTTAACAG
>Ga0181412_1000704_pt1 | contig 13694 bp, 22 predicted proteins | sample 35SPOviralmetaG_FD_130113 | JGI IMG/M metagenome (GOLD analysis project Ga0181412, IMG submission 130113) | Marine viral communities from the oligotrophic San Pedro Time Series (SPOT) site, San Pedro Channel, CA, USA - 35 SPOT_SRF_2012-08-15 | ecosystem: Environmental > Aquatic > Marine > Strait... | reverse complement strand
TCGTTGAACATGTTGTATTGATTCTTGAATTCCTTGTAATCCATATGCCTCATTATCTAGCAGTCTCTCTTACTATAGATACGACAGTATAAATATGTGAGATATGGCCGTCATTAAATCAGACCCTACATTCATTCCAAACAAAGAGAAATACTTTATGGGAATTGCAAAGCAGGTTGCGGAAGCATCTAACCATCCGATTGCAAAAGGTGGTTGCATTATCGTCCGTGATCGTGAGATAGTAGGTGATGGTAGGAGTTGCTTAGCTGATTGCAAAGTCGAAATCGACTGTGTAACATACGCTATAGCTACTGCTTGCAAACGAGGAACACCTATTACAGGAGCTGTTGTCTATACCACTCGATATCCATACTCTGCATCTATCTTTCAGTTGTATTTAATGGGTATTAAAAAAATTGTTGTCCTAGCTCATGAGTGGGAGCCTTACTACAAAGACGAATTTAGACGTGCTGCACGACTAGCACGCGAACTAGCCATATCAATTGAACCTATATTTGAAGACGAAGATGAAAGATTCTCAACAAACAACCAAGCCCCCCGCTTCGACGACCGCGAAGCTCAGTTCGAAAACAAAGACCTCTATACGCATAGCCCGGCAACAGAAGATGGTATCAGCCCTGAAAAATATGACGAACAAATCAATGACTCAAACGACCCTACTATTTGACTTGGAATCTACTGGACTACTACGTCGTGGTAGCCAGCTGCACTGCATTGTTGCTCGTGACACTAATGCAATTGACGAACCTATCGTGTGGGACGCACCACGCGGCAACCTAGATGAGGGTGTCGAGCAACTTAAACGTGCTGACATTCTTATCGGACATAACATTGCAGGCTTTGATGTCCCACTTATCAAAGAGCTGTATGACTTTGAACCGCAGGGTGTCCTTATCGATACTCTCGTTCTGTCACGACTGTTCTATCCACACATTGCAGACCGTGACTTTGAACGTCGCCCCATCGGTATGCCACAAAAACTCTATGGCCGTCATAGCCTAGAGGCATGGGGCTACCGACTCAAGTGCTTCAAAGGTGATTTTGGTAAGCACGAAGCTGCTTGGGATGTATATACACCTGAGATGCTTGATTACTGTATTCAAGATACAGAAGTAACCGTAAAACTATATGAGCTGATGCTCCGGAGAATGAATGACTATGCCTAAGAAAGATGCACCGCTGACTATTGAAGAAGTCGTTGAAGCTTCTGATATTTTCTTCCCACTCTTTAATGAAGTCTCCTCTCGTATGCCTAAGGGCGCTCAAGTAGAAGACACATTGAAAGTAATGGAAAGCATTGCCAAGTTGGCACAGAAAGAACGCGCTAAGAAACGCGATGAAAAGACTAAAGAAAAATTTGGGTTTAATAAAAATGACAAAAAAGGTTCACTTCAATCACAGGAATCAGACGATTCTAGTGACTGACAGACTGACACCTGTTAAGTTTCACGGATGGATGCTGAAGAAATTACAGACTGATTATCCGAACTATCAACTAATTGAGGAATACAAAAATGCTTGACTGTGTAAATCTTGAGATGCGTATGGCTGAAATCATGTCTCAGCAAGAGGCTTCTGGTTTCAGATTTGATGTGGCCGCAGCAGAGCGTGTCCGTGCTGAGCTTAATCAAGAGGTCACAGACTTACAAGCTAAAATTCAGACACGTTTTATTTACGTGCCCGGTAAAGTCTTCACTCCTAAACGTAAGAATGGCACAAAAGGGCACGTTGCAGGCGCACCCTTTACCAAGCTGCTTGACTTCAACCCCACTAGTCGTCAGCACATTGCATGGGCACTGCAGAACTTCAGGCAGGCACGCTTTACCAAGCTGACTGCCAGCGGTAAGCCTCAGGTTGATGAAGCTGCTCTGTCCGAGCTACGTGATATTGCACTGCAACAGGGCAAAGAATTACTGCATGAAGAATGTGAGATGTTTATCCGCCTACTGACATTGCAGAAGTGGCTAGGTCAGTTATCTGAGGGTGCTAACTCTTGGTTCAACACGATTGAGCAGGACGGTTGCATCCATCACAGCTGCAGCCTTGCTACACAAACTGGGCGAAATGTTCACCGTGGTCCGAACTTGGGGCAGGTCGTGAGTGCTCCTTGGGCACGGCAGCTATTTATTCCACACAGCGGTCATGTAATGGTGGGGGCTGACTTGGAAGGTCTCGAACTTCGAGCCCTCGGGCATTACCTTTCAGTCTTCGATGAGGGTGCTTTCGCTGACGTTGTCGTCCATGGTGACATTCATCAGCAGAATGCTGACCGTGTTGGCTGCACACGTAAAGAAGTTAAGACCATCACTTATGCGTTCATATACGGTGCAGGTGATGTGAAGCTAGGCCATAGTCTTCACCCTGAATACTCTGACGGACAGAAGAAGCAGCTAGGACAGGAGCTGCGACGTAAGTTCCTTGACGCTATCCCAGGACTAGAGCCGCTGATTGATGCTGTCAAGCAGAAGGTGCGCTCTACCGGACGTCTGCGTGGGTTAGACGGTCGGCCTATCTTCTGTAAAGCAGAACACGCTTCACTCAACTACTTATTGCAAAGCTGCGGTGCGATTCTGAGTAAGCGATTCGTAGTTGTCGGACAGGATTTACTCGACCAAGCAGGTCTTGTATATGACCATGACTACACCCGCTGCGCCTACGTGCATGATGAAGTTCAACTATCAGTCATACCCCAAGAGGTTGATAGGGTAAAAGAGCTTTTAGTAAATGCTGCACCTATTGCTGGTCAGTATTACAAGTTCCGTGTGCCTATCACTGCAGCAGCAGACAGTGGTCCTAACTGGGCAGCAACTCATTAGATATAATATTATCTATGAATGAGAAGCTAGTCACACTTACATGCGATGAGCGTTCAATACGAGCGCTATCTTTTGCTGTTGATTTCACACTAGAGAAATGGACAGGGCAGGGCCAAGCTGATCAAGAGCTGCTGATAGCACTCAAGCCTTACCTACATGGATGTGTGCTTGAGTTTATGTTCGACTTAGAGCAATAGCCTCTTCTTCATCAGGTTGAAGCGCCTGTCCAATACCCACACCACCACCTAAACCTAAGGCAGCTAGCAGAGCACTATCTCTAAATTCCCTATTGTTCTGCTTATCAAACTCACGCATACTGTCGCCTACTGCGTCACCTTGAGTAAGGAGCACCTGCTGCACTGCATCATCTTTGTAAGCTTGTGCTTGAGGATTGGTAGGAGGCTGTGGTGGCGGCGCATCAATTACAGGATCTCTCATTGGAGCATCCATGCTTACTGTTGGTCTAACAACAGGATCAGCGGCTCGTTGTGCAGTATCTCCTAAGCCATAATAACTACGCATCTCTGAAATGATTTCATCCTGCATATCCAATGTTTCTCTTTTACCTGTCATCCCAAAGTGATCGTAAGCTTCTCGCCAGCCTTCCCTTGGATTTAACTCTGCTTTGTAATAGTCACCACCTTTAGCATCAATAATTTTAAGCAAGTCATTAAGTTCTAACCCACCGCCAATTGCATTTACCTGTTGCCTTGCAACATACTCTTCAGTTGCCCTATTTCTCTGTCTTTGTCTCATAACTACTAGCACAACTAATATCTTACTATTCTATTAAATTCATTAGATATTAGTCACACTAAAATAGAATTAGTGTGCTAACTAATAATGGATGCTCAAACTAAACTTGTCCTAAACAAGTGTGCTGAACTATGCGAGCGTGTGTATTCTGACGAATTAGATTACGTCTTTGATACAAGCATTCCTGGTTTTCAAATCTTTGCTGTTGAAGGGACCAAAGAGAAGACTGATTGGATTACTAACTTTAAGTTCCTCTTCCGTAACAACGGGATGCATCGTGGCTTTAAGTCTAATGCAGAGCGCACATTAGTTGAGTCAATAGCATCAGGTCACGACTTTGATGACGACAAGACACTCGTACTTACAGGTCATTCATTAGGTGGTGCTACTGCTGCCTGTCTTGCTGACTTACTGCAAAGCCGTTTCTCAGATTTAATCCTTGTTACTTTCGGGTCACCACGTCCTGGTGGTCGCACCTTACGCAACCGTATTAAAGATTTAGAGCAGTATCGTTACAGGCACGGCAACGATATTGTTCCTACAACGCCACCATACTTTGCTGGTTACATCCATCCATCACCTGAGATTAACTTGGCAGATGAGGATGAAGAAATGTTTGACCGTGTCGCAGACCATAACGTTAGTGACTACCGAAAGCAACTTGCTAAGTTACTAGCTACAATATAAATACGTTCATCCCCTCACATAGGGGACGCAAGTACCGCACGATTGGCGGGAAGGAACGGGAAACTACACCTCACTATGGAGTTTCCAATGACTAAAATCGAAGCACGTGCTATTGAGAATGCACGCAATACTATGGTGCGAGCTCAGAAAGAGCTACGCCGTCTTGAGAACAGCGAAATCATCCTCACTTATCGAGGCTGCTGTTATACCAAATAACTAAGTGTATGTCCTCCCTAACGGGAGGTCTTTTTTTGCTTCTTTATAACATATAATAATTAGAGCGATAAGTATTAATCGCTATACATACACGTATTTTTATTATGAAAACTATTCTTGCTGTTGCAGCTTTGTCTGCATTGTCTGCCCCTGCTTTCGCTGGCCCTTATGCCAATGTCGAGAACAACGCAGGCTGGGTTGGTAACGACTTCGAAGGCGCTGTGACTGAAGTCCATGCTGGTTACGAATTTGAAGCTGGTGAAAACGCTACCATTTATGTACAGGCTGGTCCTGCATTCGTCTCTATTGAAGATGAAGACCTAGCGACCGAAGTGTCTGGCCGACTTGGAGTTGTTGCCGATGTCTCAGAAAGCGTTGAAGTCTACGGTGAAGTCGCCTTCATCACCGCCGACCAAGAGTTTGACGTGGATACCCTCTCATTGGGTACCAAGGTTGGTGCTACCTTCCGTTTCTGATTCTTAATTAACAAGGGTCTCCTAATGGAGGCTCTTTTTTTTTATTTAACTGTAGATATCGTAAATAGCATTATCCATGTCAGGGCGATTGCCTTTAGCTCTCTCATTCTCCTGACCAATCTCACGGTAGCGTTCCTGCTGCATACCAATTCCTGGTGAGATGCCACCAGTTCCAGGCGTTTGTGACGTAGTTTTTTGCTGACGCTTAGCGTTATATGCCATATTTCCTTGATAGGAACGCGCACGCTTTAACGCTGATACTTGCTCTCCGTGTCCACCGCCTTTTTGGAAGTCGTGCTTGTCTTGATCAGACAGCCGTCTTAAATCAACTTTGTCTGTCCTAGTATTTGACACTATTTTATTTAGCTCTTTCTTTAATTATAGGCGCTCTCTTTAGCGTCAGGTTCTGCAAAGAAGCAAGTGATCCACTCTGAATCTCTTTGCAGTAATTCATCTGGCATAGCGTGCTCAAGCATCGTGATTGCTGCCAGCTGATGAGGCTCCTTGTATGCCTTAAATATTTTTAGTAAGCTCACTTTTCTCACTGAACACCAACAGCTTCTTGCAGTGAAATCACCGCCTTAGCTACTGGCGAAATAGTTGCCATCATTTTTTTAAGAGTTTCTTTGTCAATAATCTCAACAGCCTTTTCAACTCTTTCAATCCTTGCTTCTGCAAGTGCCAGCTTCGCTTCCTGCTGCTTCTGTCCTACTCTGCTATACGTGAGGCTTATCAGTGCAGCAACGATAGGGCCAAGTGCGTATTCAATCATTATTAACTAATTAACTATTCGCAGTCTAATAGATATTAGAAGAGTGCGAGACCGTCGTTATCGATATCATCATCTTCATAACCTACGTCATCGATGCTTGAAGGCAGACTGTCATCTTGCATAGTCAGCAGGTCGATGAAGGTCTCTTCTGAAATAATCTCAGGGAGACCACTCTGCATCTCATCTACTTTGAACAAGATTCCGTTCGTCATCAGCATCTGCTGAACACCGTTCTTTTGTTCCATTCGTGCTCGTAGCAATCGAACGACTGTCTTTTCTAGAGCAGGTCGGCTCATTCGTGTTGCTTCGTATCGTGCTCGCTGTAAAGCAAACCGTTGTTCGATTGTTAATTGTTCGTTCATCATAATCCTCAATGTCTAAGCGTTTGTTAGCAATCCATTCTTCAATTAGTTCTTGTGCAACATCAGAGTAAAACTCTTGCCGTTGATACCAGGGTAGCCATAATTCACTAGCTTTGGAGTGATTACATTCACGGCAGGCAGGAACTAAGTTTGACCTTAAGTCTTCTCCACCTCTACTCTTAGGTTTTAAATGGTCTATCGTTGTAGCCCTTTTACATCTGCAGTAAGCACATAAACCTCCAAAAGCATATCGAATTGATTGTTTAAACTGTCGCTTGGCGGAGCCTTTATTAAGGCATCGGAGGTCGAACATAAGTTCCCCCCAATCTTCTGCGTATCCCATAGAGTTCTTATTAGGAACTTGCAATCAGTCTAACTACTTACTGAATCATATTTGGCTCTATTTTTTATACCACGCTAACCACGCTAAACCGCGCTGTTTCCTATAAACCTATCCCTTTATTCCCCTCTACTAAAGTATTTATTATGCAGTTTATAGATAGTAGTGTGGTTACTGTGGTTTTGTGGTTACTGCTGAGGAGCAGAGCACCAAGCACAGAATGAGTCTGTCCCCATCCAATGCCACCTGCCGTTTAGCTCATATTTCACATTAAGCTGTCGTGCTGCTGCGTAATTGTTTAACCAGGTCAAGCACTGTGACGATATTCTTTCGCCCATCTCTGACACTGATAGATATACGCCACCCGCATCTCCCTCGGTGCAATCTTCTGGGTTCTTCCACTTGCGCCATAAGCAAATGACATTTGACTGTGATGGCTTGAACCACTCTGGTAAATAGTGTGTATCTTTCCAAGCACACTGAAAATCTGAGCAAACTTTAGGTCTGTCTTCATAGACAGTGCAACCACTGCACCCCATCCAATGGCAAGGTTGGCCGGGAAAGAAACGTTTGCCAAGGGCTTCTGCCGATAACCAACCTTCACAACATGCAGTGCAGCCGTCACAGTTACGTTTTGGCGGAGTGAATTCCTTGTTCTTTTTCTTCTTCGCCATACAATCCTATGAATCAATCTATACTTTATTTGATTTTTTGTATCGCTGTGTATTTAGTTTCGAGAGTAACTTTGCCGTATTTAGCTGTCATCGTCTTAGCACCATGCCCAAGTATTGCATCTTGAACACGGTCAATTATCTCAGCCTCATTCATCCTGCTAGTCAAACTATGCCTGAGTGAGTGTGCTGCATCCCCTGCAGGTAGCCCTAAGTTTTTTCCAAACTTATAACTCCAGCTAGCACCCGGTCGTTTAGCTTTTGAGAAATACAATCGTTCTACATACGCCTCACAAGCAGGGTGAATAGGAACCTGCCTAATGGAGCAGGGATTTTTCAGCAACCTATTTGGCTGACGCTTTATATCAAAGTAAGGGATGTCTGCATTCATATGAATGTTCTCTGGATAGATACCGGCAATTTCACTAATCCTTAGACCGGAATACCACATGCATACGAAGTATGGATCCTCGTGGTAATACTCGTAAAACTCCCATGGATACAACTCAGGATCACGCCTAGCGATTTCTAGTCCATCATCCAAGTCAAGCCAAGGGTTTTCAGCTTTATACAGCTTCTTCTTCCGTGCTTTATTCCAGATACCTTTGAGTGCTGAGATGCGAGATTTGACTGTGCTCTCGCTCCACTCTTCTGTTTTGCACTCCAGATACTCCAGGGCTACATCATCAGTTACATCCTTCACATTCAAGTGATTGATGCCACGAATTGCTTTGTCCCAGTTCTGCTTTGTTGTAGCTGAAATTCGCGGATACAGACGCTTAAGTCTATCCGTCATTTCTTGAACGTTCATTTGGTTCATTGTGGGGTTATAAGCAACGCCTATCGTTAAGCTATAGAAAAACCCCACGAAGTGTGGGGTTAAATGAGAAAAACGGAGAGGGTCGGATTCGAACCCACTCTTTGGGCGAAGCTAAGCGTAAGATAGCACGTCAAACTCACGTGTCTAATAAGGTGGTCTTATCAATAGACCCCTCTAGTTTTCCACAGGTCAAGGGGTTGCGTAGAAGTTGATGACCTTGCTTGTTGTCGTTGGGTCAGTAGTGCCGGAAGGATCAGTCAGGGTTACCGTCACAGTGGTTCCACCAGCAGAAGTAAGAGTGATCTCAGGTTCAGGGTTCTGTGGATCATCGATGAATGCACTACCTCCTGCTCGCTGACTCCACGAAATATTTCCTGTTGCGTTACCTTCCCATTCAACTTTCATATTCTGTGGGTCGCCCACGGTTACGTTTAATGGAGCACCAATAAAGGTGTTGTATTCAACGTCGTTGACATAGACAATAACTGCACCCCAATTGGTTGTAGTAGGGGCGGGACTGATGTCACGCTCAACAGCATTGTTGGTATTCCGAGGGCCAGTGCCAGTGTTAGTTGAATTTTCTACAACCTGGTACTGAAATCTGACTTGAACTGCGCCTACTGGAATAGCGAGACTATCTACCTGTTGTAAGTAGCTTACGTTCTGAGTCCAGGGAAAATTAGTCCAAGGATCATCCGTACTAGCACGATACTGCCAACGGCAACGTGCTTCTGCATCTGGCAAGCCTCCTTCAAACTCACCAGCAAAGCCAGCAAGGATCTGCCCTTCTTCGTATAAGTTGCGAACTGAAACTGTAGGATTGGTAGTAATAGTAGGTCTTGGATTATCAAGATCTAAAAAAGGACCATTACAGTAGGCTTTGGTCCCTTCAGCGTCAGTCGCTCTAGTTTCAATGTGGATCTTTATGGCTTTTGTTCTTGGATCTAACGTAATTGTTCTTTCTGTAGGAGTGTTTGTTTGAGGAGAAAAATCTGTAGGTGTATTCCAATTCTGACCTACAAGTTCTTTGTGCCGAACCTCATAGGTCACAGGCTCTACACCACCAATGAAGGTGCCTGTAATATACGGAATAGGATCTTGATAAAACGGTCGATAGTTATTACCATTAACCCATACTGGTTTAAGATCTGATTGCAGCGGCTCAATAATATCAGGTCCAAAATAATTGTCATAGCGGATTTTATAGAAATAATCATTGAACTCTACGTCAATATACTCGTCACTTTCATATCTGCTAACTGCACCTAAATTATTTTTGTTCAAAAATAGGACGCGGTTAATGCATCGCCAGTTACTAAAAGTAGCTCTACCTTCTCCGCCTTCTTCCCATTCTAAAGTGAACTGCATTAGAGGAGATGTGCCATCGACGTAGACGCTCGTTTCACCTACGTCAATGCGCACGCAGCTTGTGTAACAGGATTGTTTCCCTTTGTACCACCACTTAGGAATTTTCCAATAAGTTACGTGGTACTCAGGCGGAACAAACTGAAACTCTGGAGAATTATTTTCTGTAACTTTCCAGTTTTCAATTGTAATGGTAGACATTAGTTGTCAGGGAACTTGTTCATGTAATATTCCTATAGCATAACTACTTTGGTTGCTTAGAATATTGCTTACCCTTCGCGGTGTCCCGGCGTTTCTTAGCTGTGGTTTTGGCATAGTCTTTCTTAGACATAGCATCACGCTTCTTCTTAGGTAGGTAGCGCTCACCAGTTGCCTTCTTACCTTCTGTTGAATTCTTACCTGACTTAGTGCCCCAGTCTTCCTTCGTCCATTTCTTCATCTTGTTTGTTTTAGCTGTGGGCTTCTTACCTTCGTAAGTGCCTCCGCCATCTTTATAGTATTTTGTTGCTAATTGCATAGCACGAGCAGAGTGCTTGCCACCCATCTTTGCTTTTGCTTTTGATTTAGCTGCAGCCCATTTTGCAGGGTCGCGCTTCTTTGCTACTCCATCAGCCATTAGTTGTTACCGTAAAGTTTGCTAATTTTACCTTTGAGGAACCCTTGAGCTTCTTCTTCTTTTCTTCTATCTTCCATTAGTTCTCCAAGACTCATACCTTCTAATCGTTCGCTCCTGGCTTGTTGCTCTTGAGCCCATTCACCTCCCGGCTTCTTGCGTTCCTTATTACGTTCAAAATCAGCACGCCTATCAGCTGACATTCCCTTTAACCCTTTTTGTTTAACGTGGTGCATGTGTCTGTCCTAATAGTTTTGGTCCGTGACTCATTCCGCCGCGTGGTGTAGGTGGATATGTCTCAGGTTTCTTCGCACAGCCCTCGCCTGTATTGACCATTGGTCGTAACGCTTGACCAGCCATTCGTGTAGGAAAGTCATTGTCCATTAGCAATTCCAGCGTTTGCGTGCGGCTTTACCTCGCTCACCATTCCACCCTCTGCTACGAGCACAGAAACTCTTACGACGATTACCGTCTTTAGTTCCGGGCTTAGCATTTGGTGCCGGTGCTTTGAGGTTAGAACCAGTCTTTTTGTTGATAGCCTTACGGCCTTTTTCAGTTAAACCGGCACCCTCTTTGACTGAAAGTTTGTGACCGCCTTTGACAGTCATACCTTTCATAGCACCTTTCTTTTTACTTTTAGTGTATGCCTGAGCTTTTGACTTAGCCTTACTGCATTTACTACATGCCATTAGATATAAGCAAGTGCTTTAACTATTCTAAAGGATCCTTTTTACCAGCAATAATTGCTACAGCTCTTTTGTAGAACATAGAATCAGTCTTATCAGCTTTCTCTAAAGCTTCTTTTACTTTCTTCCAGTTGTCTATTTCGTGCTTATCCATTTGGTTGAGTTGCGAGAAAATCCATTTCAGCGTGCATCTGATCGCTCAGTGCGCTGACTTGAGCACAAGCACCCATAATCAAACCGCGTTGATTAGGAGTGATGTTGTCTGCATCGATTGCATCTTCTGATAGAACTTCAGCGATATCACCCAAGCTCATGATGATTGCTGGTAGTCCCCACTTCTCTACTAATCCATGCATTACAGATAGCAGGGGATTACTACCAGTCTCTACCATTTCCCAAAATGCTTTACGTTCTTCAATCGTCATTGATATTTAACTGACGGATAATTACATTCTAATAGTTAGAATAGATGCTAGTGAATATCTATGTTATGTCACAGCTATCTCTAGAAAGTTTTACCAACTTTTTCGTGTATTACTGCGAAGAGTATCAACAGCAGAAAGCGGTTGAAATTCTATACAACGAACTACCAGAAGAGTTAATTGATGAAAGCAGTGAGTGGGTACAGACGTTTCGCAATAAGGTAAAACCGAAGGAGATCACGAGCACCGAGCACATAACCAAGGAGCAGTTGGCGGGAGTGTGGGGATGCTCAGAAAGTCTGATTAAAGATTATGAGATTGTAGAAATGAATAAGTGCTTAGAGATGTATGACATTACGACACCAGATCGTATCCGGCATTTCTTATCCCAGACAGCACACGAGAGTGGTGGTGGTCGTTATAAGAAAGAGCTTGCAAGCGGTGAAGCGTATAACGGTAGGACTGACTTAGGTAATACATCACCTGGAGATGGGCCTAAATACAAAGGTGCAGGATATATTCAACTGACTGGTAAGTTTAACTACTCACGTTTGTCTGAGTATTTAAATGACCCACGTGTGATGGAAGGTGTTGACTATGTAGCAGAAAACCTGCCGTTTACTTCAGCAGGTTACTGGTGGGAAGACAATCGTATGAACGACTTGATTGATAGTGGTGCTGATGTTCTAGCCGTTACCAAACGAGTGAATGGTGGAACGAACGGGTTAGCAGACAGGCAGCACTATTATGATGTCTGCCTGCGCGTTATCTAAGCAATACCTGCGTCAGCCAATCGTTGCTCAAGAGTTTCGATCTTTGCAATCGCTTCTTGCAATGCTGCAGTAAGCAGAGGTACTAATTTGCTTTGATCAATGCCCTGATAATCAGGAACAGTACGTGTACCGATGACTGCTGCTTGCCTTACCCCGCCAGATTCATCTACGACTTCTGGCGATACTTCATACTCTTCTTCTATCATGCCATCTTTCACACCAACGACTGATTCTGGTACAACAGCTTGTGCTTCATGAGCAATAAAACCATCAACAGTTGTGTCAGTATCAATGATGAAGTTAAAACGTTTAGGTGCTAATTGTTTGACTCGAGTGATGCCGTCAGAAATGTCAACGATATTTTCTTTTAGACGGTAGTCTGAGGATGTGTTGTATGTAGTAGTTGTTGTGGTTATCTTAACTGAACCAACAAAGCTGCCGCTGTTGTTTTGAAAAGCGAGTGGATATTTGGTGTTGGTGCTGGAAGACCTGAAGGCAATACCGCCTGTTAATGGCATTGCCACATTCATTTTATAATTATTATCGTAACCAGTAGTCGTCCCAACTAAGATCCTGCCCGAGCTCTCGATTCGCATTCTTTCCGTTATAGCTGAAGAGCTTCCATTCGCTTTGTTTGCTTCCGTACAAAATTTAATATAGCCAGAAGGGTTTAAACTAACTTTAGCTGCTCCAACTTGACTGTTAGTATTTAACCTTGTCCAAGTGTTACTGCTGTTCCTATAGCCATTACATTGAAGGTCAAGTTCATATGAACCTTGCGTAGTTAAACCTCCGTAGCCAGCTATGCTTATATAATCGGTGGCATTCCAAAAATCGCTTGGTCTATTGTTATGAAAATGTCCTCCAGCTTGAGTAAGGCGTGCTGTAGGAGCAGTTGTACCGATTCCGACGTTTCCGGTGGAAGAGATCCGCATCTTTTCCATCGAGCCACTGCCGGAGCCGTTGGTCCGTGTTCCAAAAGTAAGTGCGCCAGCATAGTTGCCAGAAGTGGCGTTTTCTTTAATTCCACTGATAACTCCAAAATCAGCAAATTGAGTCGCTGTGTTACTCCACCGACCAGTAAAAGTGATGCCACTACCTAATCCTATTGCAGGAGCATCAGTGGATTGTAATTTAACAACAAAAGGAGTATTAGTAAAAGTAGTGTTTGCAGTATCACTTACTCCTAGCTTCGCCCCAGGATTAGTCATCCCGATACCGACGTCTCCTCCGGCATTCAAGACAAAATCAGCACTATCTGCCGTGTTAGATGCAACCCTACGTCCAATCTCTAAACGATCAGATCCGCTATCTCCTCCAATGTAATAATTTCTGCCTGTAGCATTTAATCCTATTCTTGCTCCTCCAGTGCTGCTTAAAGCAAGAGTGGAACCTCCAGCATAAGTGCCAGGAGTACTCGTCCCAATGCCAACGTTTCCCAATCTGTCGATTCGCATCCGCTCGACAGGCGTGGAACTGTCAGCTGTGTAAAACTCCAAGTTGGCATAGTTACCACTTATCTCTTGGCTTGATTTAATTGACGCCGAGCGCAGCAAATCGTTACCACCGCCATTATTTGGTGTGAGGTAAAGTGCTACGTTTGTTCCAACTCCTGTGCCTGTATTTTGAATGCACATCGTGCCACCTTGGCCGGCGGAATTAATGGCCCTGGCTGTCAATTGAGCAATAGGACCAGTCGTCCCGATGCCGACGTTTCCGTTTGATGTAATGCGAAGTTTTTCACTTGTGTTTGTAGTAAAAGCTAGTGAATCGTCACTATGTGCATAACGAATCCTGCCAATATCAGCATCGGCAGCATCACCAAAGTCAAGACCATTCACGCTGGTTCCACCAGCTCTCATGCGAATAATGTTGCTAGTAGTCGTGTTTCCTACTGT
>Ga0181412_1000698_pt1 | contig 13721 bp, 9 predicted proteins | sample 35SPOviralmetaG_FD_130113 | JGI IMG/M metagenome (GOLD analysis project Ga0181412, IMG submission 130113) | Marine viral communities from the oligotrophic San Pedro Time Series (SPOT) site, San Pedro Channel, CA, USA - 35 SPOT_SRF_2012-08-15 | ecosystem: Environmental > Aquatic > Marine > Strait... | reverse complement strand
GGTATCCAAAAGTCCTGGATCAATGCACTAATTTCCAACGGAAGATTTTTAAACTCTAAAGGCATCTGTAGTAGCTACTTTACTGTATTAACTTAGTTAACAATAAGTGTTAGAAGTTTCATTTTTTTGAAAATGTGAGCAAACTGTTAATAACACATCAAAAAAGTTTTTTGATGTCTTAATTTGTAACATAACGAGGAAATGAAAAATGACTACAGCCCAGGGGAGGTAGAGTTTTTGTTTAAAGATTGTATTTGTTTTTGAATTGGTCTGGTGTCATGAGAGGGACACCTAGTTTTTTTGCTTGATCTGCCTTACCTGTGTCTTCATCCACATCTTTCACAAGGACTACAAACGTATTCTTCGACACTGAACTACTATTCGATGCACCAAGCTTTTCAAGTTGAGCAAGTAGGTCTTTGTCTCTGAACCCAGTCATAACGATTTTCTTTCCGTACAAAGGGTGGCCCTTTGCAGAGGAAGCAGCTTTTGGTGCTGTGTACATGAGTTTGGCTTCAACCCCTGCCTGTTTAGCCCAAGCCACAAACTCAGGAATCTTTGCGACAAATACCTCCGAGCTTTTCTTTGCCATTCCTGATACAGCCTTGGCTTTTTCAACCTTGACCGTGTCGGGATCACTGCTGACAATAATGTCTGGGTTAGCTTCCATGATAGCTTTCAGCTTTTTACTACCGAACCCGCGTCCAAATATATTAGATGCGTGCATCAAATCCGGTAGAGAAGCTGCCTCGATCTTTTCTTTGATACCTCTGAATAGCTTTTCTGAGGTTACCTTCCCTAAGCCTTCTACAGCCAGGAACTCTTCCTCCGTCATCTTGATAACAGAAGGAATTGTTTTATATCCAGCAGCAACGAGCTTTTCAACTGTGCCTGGACCCATGCCATCAACGTTGATACCCTTGAAGAATCCAAGCATCACCTTCTCTAAAACGGTATCATCACCGCTCTTATCTTCTAGGACAATATCCACTTTGGTGTCGTTCCATTTGTAAGGTACGTTAGGCATCATTGGTGCACTGGCAGGATCAATAACTGACACAATATGAGGAATCACATCCCCAGATCTAATTAGCTTGATGACAGCACCGACACCAATCTTGTTATCGACAATGAACTTTGCATTGAAACCGGTAGCATATTCGATCTTTGCTCCTCCAAGAACAATTGGTTCCACTTGAACTCTTGGCTTCAAGTATCCATCTTTGCTTGCAGTCCATAATACGTCAACAACCTTTACCTCAGCGATCTGATCACTAAGAACCATCTTGAATGCAAATGCATGTTCAGGATTTCCACGCTTTCTAGGATAGATTTGATTATCTGTGCAAATTACTCCATCGATCTCATACTTGTAGTCTTGTCTCCAGGATACTAGTAGCTCAGACAAAAGTTCGTTACTAACCTTGTCTTCTTTGAGGAACATCACAACTTCCATAGACATCTCAGACATAGCCATCATCTGATCGTAAGGATTCATTTCTGGCTTGATGAGTTCATATGCAACGAAGTCCAAATCTCTGATCTTCTCTGGACGAATTGTTTTTTGGTTTACGACTCCAGCAACGAAGTTGCGAGGATTAGAGAACTCAGAGCTGTACTTTTCTTGAAACCGCTGCTTTGGGATGATGAACTCTCCTCTAATCACCAAACCATGTTCATTTGGCAATCTAAGGAATTGGATCATATGGCTAACATCTTGTCCAACAGTACCATTACCGCGTGTGTAAAGTTTAGGCTCAGGACCTTCAGTTGTGTAGAGGCCACTCACACCATCTAGCTTGCACGACATAACATATGGACCTTTGTACTTAGCAACCCACTTGGGTAGAGCGCCTGTATCAGGCTTGATCTTATCCATGCTCCACATTTCATATGGCAGCTTGACTTTGTTCTTAGCAGCTTCTACTTCAGCTAAGACATGACCCTCTTTAGCGATCTCGTTCTCGGGGAATCGTTCTAATGTGTACTCTCGCAGGACATCATATTCACCATCTGTCATGAGTGGTTTTTTGTTACCATAGTATGCATCATTTGCAGCTTGAATCATTGACTCCAACTCTTTCTCACTTAGTTTTACTAGTGCACTCTTTCCTTCTTTTTTGAAGACTGCAATAAGTTGCTGTCCATCTGAAGCCTTTGCCTTTTTGAGAGTCTTATTTTTCTTGACTTTCACTGGTTTTTCAGCCGCAGCAGGTGCCCGTTTCCCTTTAGCCTTAGTTTTTGCTTCACGCTTTGCAGCAGCTTCGGGTTTACCAACATCTTGCATGTCAGGAATTACAACTGGCTTTGGTTCTGGCGCTTTTACAACAACAGCAGGTGATTGTGCAACTGGCTTCAAAACAACTGCTCTTCCATCTCGGCGTTCAGAAGGCGTTTTGTAAACCATGCCAAGGAAGTCAAATATATCCTGCTCAAGATGGAAATCACCAGTTACTGCTTTGCCCTTCTTTCCATCTTTCATCTCATGAAAGCCATGTTCGTTAAGAGTAAACCCAAGATCCAATGCACGCTGTCTTTGCATTGTGTTGAATGCCTTGCTCCCTGTAAAGTACAAGACAGCAAACGCATACTGATCTGGAGGTGTATACATTAAATCAACGCGGCGTGCTGGTTTTCCTGGAAGCCGTGCAATAGTGAGACTCTTAGTCTTTCCTCTGCTTAGGACATGAATGATGACTCCATCTTTAATCAAAGCATCCATAAAGCCAGTGAATGCTTTCTTATCATCTGCTTCGTTGGTTATAATGATATCAATGTCTCCAGAACTAGCAACACCACGTCTGTAGGAACCAACAATATCGAATCTTGAGCCAGATGGGGTACTTGCAGCAAATACCTTCTCAAGCTCACCCTTGTACTCATCGATTTCTGTGCGCGGGATACGTTTCTCGATGTCATCGAAATACTCAACACCCAGTTTTTGTGCAGCAGTGAGCTTCTCCATGTTTTCTTTTAGTTTTTCGAGGGAGTCAATTCCTTGCTTTACAAACTCCTTCGCCTTCTTTGGTCCAATTCCATACACTTTTGTCAAGAGATTGACAGGATCATCCCTATATTTCTCGATTGCATTCAACTTACCTGTTTTTGTATATTCTTCGAGCTTGGTCATGATCGTCTTGCCAATTCCCTTCACACCTTCCAACTGCTTAGGATCAGTGATATCATCTGGGAAGGTCATAATACTTTCAGCAGCAGTATGATATGCTCTAGCACGGAAAGGTTCGCCTTGTCTGGTCATGATATCTTCTAGCTCAGACAGAACCTTAACATACTCTTCGTTGTAGGTTTTCTTAGCTGGTTGACTCATCTGTTTTTCCTGTTCATTAGGCTTTAAGTTCTTCACGATCTTTAGCTTGCGCTTGTTAGTTTTTGCTTTAGTTGGCATTTTCTTCAAAGTTTTTGTTTGTTTCTCACCCTTTTTCTTAGAAGTTTCTTGCAATTTTCTAGATTGAACAGGTAATTTCTTAACTTTTCCAATGCTAATATCTTTTTTGGGACTAGAAGACTTCACCTTTCGAGTCTTTGTTGGTGACTTCTCTACTAGCTTTAGCTTTTTCCCGATTTTCCTGGGTTTTTTAGCTGTCTTGCTCTTGTCTTTTGAGTGTGCCATAGTATACTATATGTGCACATTAACATCTATAAAATGTCCCCGTATAATAAGATGGATGACATTACAATGAAAGCTGCTGCTGCATACAGTATTGAAAAAGATGGTGAAGTAGTTAACAGTGAATATTTCCAAGCAGAATATGATGGACAAGATCTAGACATTGTTGGAACTGATGGAAATCAGATTGTTTTTGGAAGAATGAGCAAAGAAGAAATCATGGATATGTTGGCTATTCCTGCAGCTAGAACAAGTTTAGTACATAGATTAGAAGATGACTATGATATAGTAATGCCAAAAACTAGACGTCAGAGTAGAAGGCTACGAAAAAGAAGACCTAGATCTACACCTCGAAGAAAAGCCAGATCATCGCCTCGGAGAAAGGCTAGAACATCGCCTCGAAGATCTCCAAGAAAACATTCTTCTCCAAAAATGGAGATGCAACTAACTCCAGAGAGCCCTATTATCACTGATACACCAGTAATGTATAGGTAAGATATTGTAAATTATGAAATAAACAATACCTTACGCATTAACTCTTACAGCTGATAAAACTTCTGCTACAAAATCTTCAGATTTAGATCTTTCTCTTAGATTTCTTCTAACACGAAGAGATGTTGGCTTATCCAGCATCTTGAGATACTTTGGAGAAGCATATAATAGGTCGCACGAGCAGTCATCGCGGTATATACATTCGACATAAGCAATCTTATTTTTCCTTACTTCTTTAACGAACTCCAGCATGTCTACATGATCATCTTCATCAAACATAACCACATGTAGGCTGTCGCTTCGATATACCTTCCTGCCTATTCCTTCTGCCTCAAATGAAGAGTAGGTGCAGGTACAATTGTGCCGACTTGCAAGAGACGTTAATACGTCTTGCTTTTTAGAAAGGCCGGCGGTTTTCATCACGTCGAATGATAACTCTACTGCGTATCCCATTATACATTGTCTAAAGAGAAAAAGTTTGAACGCATTTTCCCTCTAGATATGTAGAGAAGAAAAATTAATGTTTTTTCACCTACAAGATAATCTAACTGGTATTATATATCGATGTCCTGGAAACAGAATCAATGGGATAAACAGCCCACTCTAAGTGGAAAGAATAATTACACAAATACTAAGGCATCTTATGAAGAGGTTAACTTTTCCAAAGAACTCAGCTCCATGGATGCAAGCATGGGAATAATCACCGGTATTCTTCCACAGAGTTTCATTCCTTCATTAGATGAAAGAGAAACTACTAGTGAATCTGAGCTTTTACAACTAAAAGCTCATGCTTTATCATTCGCCCAAAAAAGTGGTAATGAAACAGACACTTTTGATGTAGAGGTCGGTATATCAGGTGGTAGAATTAGACAATTTCAGAATACTGATGGAGTTAAAAATACTGCCATATACGGAAACGAATATGGTAACAGCAGGGTTATTCTCTCTACAGATCTTTCGTCAAATGGTGGTATTGATTTCTCCAATTCTTTGGTTGTTGATGTTTGTGGCAATACTGTTGTTGGAAAATCTAAAGGTTCCACTACAAATGATCTTCAGAAAGGTCTAGTTGATGATAAGTTCAAGCTCAATGTTTATGGTGGTACATACATGGCTATAGGCGGTGCATGGAGAGATAGTGTTGGGACAACAAGTGATAATGATTTTTCAAACAACCCTTATACTTTATTTGTTGATGGTAATACACGTATAAGAGGATTCCTTGATGCAGATACAGTCAATGCAAAGGAAACTACACGAGTAACACACAATATGGAAGTTGGTGGCTCAATATATATCGTAGGTTCCGGTTATGATCCGAGTTGGAATGATGTTTATGCCAATGTAAATGATGAAGATTATGACTTTAGTTACAATACAAATGATATTGGCAATGAATTAGATGTTAACTATTGGTATTACAAAGTCCAGGGTGGTACTGATGCAGAAGAAGGACAGTTATGGGTCTACAATGATGTTCATTTCATGTCAGATATGGATGTGTGTGGTAACGCAAGAATTGGTTTGGATATAAGCTCTGTAAATAATGTCAATGGCGATGATGCATCACTTTACGCTAAACCAAGACTTACTATCAATCAACTATTGAATGATTCAATTGATACATCCGCAGCACTGGTTATTTCAACTGCACAACAAAAAACTGCTGCGTTTGCTATTATGAACTATGACGATACATCAGCTTGGTATATGGGTGGCAACACAGATTTGGGATGGATAAGTGCAGATTCATCTAATGTGACATTTTCAGGAAGGAACGGGGCTATATTTATTGCAAAAGATACAAATAGTGGCAATCTTAAAAATGCAGTTGCGATACATCCCGACGCAAATTGGACAAATATAAACCGGCCACTGAAAGTTGGTCATGACGATGATCATTTATCTGCTTATTTTAGTGGTGAAATTGAAACATCAAGACCTGGTGATACATGGTATCCAGATACATTTATGGATTCTAGCTGCGGTTTAATGATTCATGGCGGTGATGATACACAAGAAACTGCTGCTAACATAATATCATTTACACAAAATGTCCATTCTGCTACAGACTTTTCTTATGTAGGACAAATTGCACACGTTAGATTTGATCTCAGTGGTGAAAGGCAAGGATTTGTTTTAAGTAGTTCGAGAGGACGAGAGGATGAAACAGACACAGACACATATAATTATGACTTCAAAGACATGGCATTTTTCGTGAGAGATGGCTCAGATAATACCAAGTTCAGCACGGCTGGTGATCCTTCATTATCACAAGTTGATACTTGGTTTCCAAAATATACTCTTGGTATTGGGGACCAACCTGGAGGAGACTTCCAGAATGACTATGCAAATAATGTTGGCCTTACAATTATGAACAATCAACTTACACCTGATAGTAATAACGATTCAGTTGGATCTACATTTATTCAATTAGGAAAAGAATCATCAGATTCTAATTGTGGTGAGATATGGTATACATTACGTAATTTTAGTGCTGGTGACATGCCAACTATGAGATTTAATTTATATGGAAATAAACAGAATCTATCCATATTCGATAATAGTTGTGTAGGTATAGGGTTTGGTACTGATCCATATACTAATAATACTAATAATACTACAGATATAAATGGTAATGAAGCTTCGTTAGCTGTAAATGCTGTGTCAAGCGATAATTTTAGACCTGTTATTCGTGGTCTTAGAGATAGTTCTGTTGGAGAAAAAGGGCAATGTTTATTTTTAGAACAAGGTTCTACGAATAGTGATGGCGGTACTCGTTCTATTGGCTGGGATGCATTAGTTCCTCAAAATCAAGCATATATACCAGAAGCCCCAGAAACTACATGGGGCGGTAATCCTCTAATTTCCAGCAATGGAATTAATGCATATTATGATGCGGTAACAACTGATAGCTCGTCAGTTCCTGTTTATCAAGTATATCAAAATAAAGATGGTGGAAATCCTACAGGAGTAATTGTACAGCCGGTTACAGGCACTGCTTACAAAAATATTTGGTTTGGTTTAGCAAGTCAACATCCAGGCGGGATAGACTGGGGCAACCCCGATACTGCAGACGCAAGAACAATCTATAATCCACTTGGATTAGTAGTTGATGTATCTGGTAGAATTGGTGTTGGAGTAACATCTCGTTCAGTAAACAGCTTACTTCAATCTCCACCAAGTGGAAATGATATGGTAGTAAGTTCAACCGCTTTATCTGGTGAAAATGAAGTTGGGCTAAGCAATTACGATGATTATCGTTTTGTAGTAGGCACAAAAACATATGCTGATGATTCAGATGACGCAGCTCAGGTGTATCACGACGGGAATGGGCCACTTATGGCTCCTTATGATGCTTCATGTGCTATGATGTCTGTTGGGGGTTATCATACAGGGAGGTATACGCAATCAACCGATCCATCCTATCAATTAACTGACATTTCTTATGTAAATACATTAGTTGATACAGCTGTAACTGACGTTCCACATGTTTGGGAGATGGATGCATCTATGGCTTACCCAGTAAGCGACATCAGTTATGTAGATACTTCTGGTGCAATATTACTAGTAAGAAGGACACCAGCAGATTCAATAGGTCGCGTAGATCCCACCGGTTCATTTGGACCATATATTGCTGCTCAGATATATGGTGAAAGTGATGGTACTTCTATTTTATTAGGATCATACGAAGAAACTCCTGTAACTACTGTAACTCCAGCATCTGCACAACTTCAGTTCTCAAATATCAGTAATGTCCCTAAAATAAGCCTAGGATTTACGGAGTTCGGGCCGGGCACCACAGGTGGCACAGATATGGACATAAGTAATGGCATTATAATTAATACACAAGGGATTGTCACAGCAAATCAGTTTGATGCTACAGCCATGAATATTACATCAACTCCGTCAACAAATGTCTCCTCCACATCAACCTTAGTACCTAATATTGATTGGGTAACGTCATATGTAAATAGCAATACTAGTAACACAACCCAATACTGGGCCCTTGACAGCGTGAACAGCAGAATAGAACCCGACAACGGCAACACTAATGGTTATGTAAATATTTATACTACTGGAACAATGACAGCTGTAGGAGCGATCACAGCTTCATCATTTAATGCTACATCAGATGCTACGGTAAAGGAAAATGTTGAACCTATTGATCAACCACTTGAAATTATAAAAGAAATCAAAGGCGTTACATTCAACATGAAAGAAGATGAAACAAAAAGAAAACGCATAGGTGTTATTGCCCAAGAACTAGAAACCATTTTACCAGATCTAGTTAGTGAAGATAGTACTGGTTTGAAAAGTGTAAATTATTTGGATATGATAGGCTTGTTAGTGGAATCTGTCAAAGAACTGACCGCTAGAGTAGAACAGCTTGAAAAAGAGAGATAAAGATTCATGTGTAATCAGCATTACAAATGAATGTCAGAGAGTTCTCATATGAAATAGATGAAAAGACAATTGATGAGTTAAAAGTTCAAGTAACCAAACTGATTGATACAGGTTCAACAGCGATACTTTCTACTAATGAAACAGCATTATCTAAATATGTACATGCACTTGCACAACAACTCAAGCTAACTGATCATAAATACGAAATATGGGCGAAAAATACTCATAGTGGAACAAGTTTTCATGTTGATTGCGATGAAGCAATGAAAAAAGAGGGCAAACTTAGATATCCTGACTTAGCAAGTGTAACATATCTAACGGAAGCTAATGCTCCTACTGTCATTACAGACATTGATGATGAAACTTTCAACTATAAAGAGTTTGATAATGAGAATAGTTTATTTGTTTCATTTCCAAAGGTGGGAAAAATAATAACATTCAATCCTCAAATGTATCATACTGCAGTCTCAACAGAAGCTGTGACAAATAGATTGATCTTGCTTATTAATTTTTGGAAAGAGCCACCCACTACGATAGAAAATTATAATCCAACTGGGCCTGTTTCAGAAGGTAGAATTGAAATAAAAGAGATTAATACGGAGATACCAAACAAATACTGTAATCTAATTAATTTTGGTTCACTTAGAACTTTGCTAGATAATAAGGTACCTTTAGATCTATGTCAACACATTTTAGAATACAAATCGGATATTTGCTTGACTGGTAATGAAAAAGTTAAATGGAAAGAAGAACATGTTGATAGAGCTGCTTCATTAAATCAAAAGTTAATTGATGACTTCAATACCATTAGTGAAACACATATTGATGTTTCAAACAGGTTTGTGCAAAGAAGCGTCAGTGAAGGGTTTTTCTCAGATGCAGTATGTGATATTGTAATTGATCATGCAAATAAAATTGGAGAAGAAAAAGGATGGACAACAAAACGCCACAACAATTTTCCAACGACTGATTTACCGATGCATATGCTTTCAGAATCTGTACGAGCAATTATATTGTGTCGTGTTAGCGAGATTCTTGATAAAGCCAAAGTATTGTATTGTTTACCAAAAACGTGCAGTATGGATGTAAAAGACATATTTATAGTGAAATATGCACCTTCACAACAGACCATATTAGGTATGCATTGTGACGGACATATTTTAACATTTCAGATTACTCTTAGCTCATTAGAAGACTATGAAGGTGGTGGCACAGAATATTGTGATGGTTGTATAGTTAAACCAAATAAGGGTGCATTAACAATACAATCTGGATTTGTAAAACACGCAGGCGTACCAATTACAAAGGGGTTGCGTTATGTTTTGGTTGGTTTTGTTGAGATTTCAATTATATAAAAAGACAACAATTGCTGCACCAGGATACGCAGTTATTTGGTCGGTAACACCTTGAGTATGATCTGAATTAGATAGATAGTATGAACCACCCCCGGCCTGCTGGTTGTTAAAATTATCCGTACTCCAACTCCCGGTGTTACCCGTCCAATTATAACTATCGTTGTTAAAATTATCGGTTGTGTGGTTGCCTGGAGAGTTGTTCTGAGTAGTGCCTTGACTCCCTGGAGAACCTTGATTACTATTTACTTTAAGATCACTGTGAAAATAAGCAGATGCTCCTCCACCACCTCCACCACCATTTCCACCAGCGGCTGATGATACAGGCTCGACCTTTTGCTTATTTTTTGTATAGTTACAGAATAAAACAGTAGAAGTACCATTTGATCCAGTTGATCCAGCATTTCCTGAACTTTGATGTTTTCCAGCATTTTGTGTGCTGGATTTGTTGTCGCCATCAGCACCATCAAATCCTGTGACTCCAACAGTAATTGATAAGTTATCAAAATCAGCAGTATTTCCAGTATTATCTTGAATGTTGCATACTATCCGTGTTCCTTGTCCACCAGCACCCCCAATTCCACCATATCCGGTTGCACTATTATTGCCAATGCCATATATCATTTTGCAATTACCACCTAGTCCTCCATGGCCACCTCCACCACCAATCAACAAGCAATGTATTCCATTAACACCAGCCATATCTTCTTTTCCAGGTGCATTTATCTTAACGTCAGTATTGTTTGCTGTGTGGATTTTATAACTTAACATAAGGTTTTGGTCTATTGTTGACCCACCATTCGCTGCGTTTCCATTATAATATGGAATCTCCTTGTAGGTGCCGCTTCCAAGTATGGCGGTCATCACAGTTGCCCTCATATAATCATTAGCTCCTGATGTATCATTTCCTCCTCGAAGTTCTGTATTAACATTATTTGAGCTGTAATTAAATAAATTGGAGCTGGAGGTGGGCGATACTACAATATTAGAATCATTTGCGCTGTTAGGTGGCGGATTGTATTGTGAAAAAATGTTTAAAAGGTCTTCCCCGTTATACTGATAGCCAGACATTGTTGTTATATATGGGTAAGGTTTAAAAAGTTTTTGCAAAACGTAAATTATATGGACGCTTTTGTAAAAACAATCCCTCACTCATTATCAAAAAAGTTATGTGAAGATATTATTGAAATCTATCACGGTGATCCATTTAAACATGAAGGAGTCTGTGGTGATGGAGGGGTACATAAAGAAATCAAAAAAACGATAGATTCACAAATAAATACATCAGAAAGATGGAATCGTGTAAGAACTGCATTAGGGAAAGAACTAACCTATCAGCTTAAATCATATTTTAAAGAAATAGAACAACAAAATGAAACTGTATGGAAACCAGCCATTCAAAATGTTTCATGTTTGCACTGTGACACATTTCAATTACAGCGTTATCAGAAAGGTGAGGGTAGATTTACATATCATTCGGATAATGACTCAAGAATGATAGATAATCATTTGAGAACACGAGTTGTCACATACCTTTGGTATCTAAATGATGTTGAAGAAGGAGGAGAAACAGTTGTATTCGATAATATCAAAATCAAACCGGAAGCAGGAAAGCTGTTAATTTTCCCTGCTAGCTGGATGTATCCTCATAAAGGAACTATGCCGATTTCAAATGACAAGTATATCGTTACTGGATGGGCATGTAAGTAAGTTTTTTGATGTTAGTATCAAATAACATCTAATCTACACAAAATTGAATAAAAGACATAGACATATCTATTTTTCAATCACAAATAGAGATGGACTTCCTAGCAAAAGCTAACCCACACGAGAGAGACGAACATATTGAGTTCGATGACCCGACTCACACTTACACTATAGATGGTGATAGCACGTTTACATCTGTAACAACTTGGAACCACACACACTTCAAAGAGTTTGATGCAGACGCTATTATAGCCAACATGATGAAAAGTCATAGATGGCCGTCGAACAAATACTTTGGAATGACACCAGATGAGATCAAAGCTTCTTGGGACAAGAACAGAGATGAAGCAGCTACAGCAGGCACTAAAATGCACTACGACATTGAGTGTTATTATAACGATATTGATGTCGAGAATGACTCCGTAGAGTTCAAGTACTTTATGGAGTTTGTAATTGATCATCCAGATTTGATGCCATACAGAACAGAGTGGACCGTATACGACAAAGAGTTGAAACTAGCAGGTTCAATCGACATGGTATATGAGAATGATGACGGTACATTGCGGATATATGATTGGAAACGATCGAAAGGAATCATCAGGAACAAGCGGTTTGAAGAATACTCTAAGAGAGAATGCATTTCGCACATACCAGATACTAACTTCTGGCATTATGCGCTCCAACTAAATACATACAAGGCGATTCTAGAGAAAAATTACGGTAAAAAGGTAACAGAGTTGAAGCTAGTTTGCCTGCATCCAAATCAAAAAACATACCAATTGATTGATGTACCCGAACTAGAAGAGGAAATGGGAGAGCTTTTCAAGCACCGCGCAACAGACTTAAAAAGCTGCTAATTACCAATTATAAGTAGATGGTACACTCATTACTGACGATGCCCGAACCACTAGACTCATTTTTTACTGCGGTGGGGACTTTTACTGTCGGGGTTGCTCTTTCGTTTGTTGTTGTTGCGATATGCATACACAAAAATGTAGAAGAAGAGAAACCAATCCCTTATGAGCAAAAATACTATGAAGATTTTGAAGATTTATCTGATGATGAAATGACGGATGATGATAAGAAAGCGCTTCTTGTTAAGTTTCTAGAAGAAGAGACTGAGTCAAATGGAAAAGTGATAATGTCATATAATCACGACAAAGAACACTTTCAATACTGGTGTAATGACAAATCAATCAAGTATATGACGCTTGAGGCAGTTGCACACAAATATACAATTGATAATAACTGCAAGTCTATCTGTGTAGACTACAAATATGAATACGAGCAGGCAATTGAAAGATTGAAAGAACACAAAAAGAAGCTTGAAGAAAAGACACATCTAGAAGAGGATGAAAATAAAGATGAAAAGAAGGATGAAGAAGCAAAGAAAGAAGTGTTTGCTAAGTTCAAGAGCTATAACTCTGTAAACAAGAATACAACTGTGACTGAAGAGAAACCTTCTCTTGTAACTGAAAAAGCGAATCGCTATAAGCACTGCGGAACAATTGAAGAATGGGAAAAAGAACAGGCGAAAAAAGAAAATAAGGCGTCTCCATCACCAGTTGAAGAAAAAATGAGTGTATCAGACTTTCTTCGTCAACGTAAGCCTAGTAAGACAGAAGACATCAATTAAAATGACTGTTTAGTATAACATGGTAAAGTCAATACTAAACAGGCGAAGAAGAACAAAGAAAAGAATGGCTAGAAAGCGCGGTGGTAATAATAATGTAACTGAGCCTATTAATGTACAAGATAAACCAAAACAAAAAACTAATCCTGTTGAAGAGACTCCTACCGCAGAGACTCCTACCGCAGAGACTTCTGATGTAAAGACTTCTAATGAGAATACAGAGACAGAACCTACTAGTAAAAGTGCTAGTTCTTCTTTTAAATCGTTAGCGGGTGATGCTACGTCTAGTGCTGCTGATGCAGCTAAACTAGCTACAGTAGCAAGCAATCCTGAAATATTGATTGCAAATGATGCTGCTGATACAATTGCTGATATTACTAATAATGATGGTGGATATGCTCCTTTCTCACCTATGATTTGGGCTGGAGCTATTACAGCTGCAGGAAAGCTTGGTCATAGGGTTTCGGATCTTGTTAAAGAAGGGAAAGAAATAGCTACTTCT
>Ga0181412_1000696_pt1 | contig 13746 bp, 8 predicted proteins | sample 35SPOviralmetaG_FD_130113 | JGI IMG/M metagenome (GOLD analysis project Ga0181412, IMG submission 130113) | Marine viral communities from the oligotrophic San Pedro Time Series (SPOT) site, San Pedro Channel, CA, USA - 35 SPOT_SRF_2012-08-15 | ecosystem: Environmental > Aquatic > Marine > Strait... | reverse complement strand
TTAATCTTGGTGATGCTAGAAGAATTGGCATTCAATCTGCAGGAACATTAGTTGGAAATGTAGATACTCTCAATTTTGTTGGAACTGGTAATACATTTGCATTAAATGGTTCTACTATTGATGTAAGTATTTCTGGTGGTGGTGGTGGTGGCACTCTAACAATTGGAGTAAGAACGGGAGTTGCAGTTACTTTTAGTCTTACTGGTAGCACTTTCGATGTGCTTAACAGGTCTGGCGGAAATGTTCCCATCAATATTTGATAAATATCAACATAGGAGTTTAATTCAAAATGGCCAATAGATTTCCACTCATTGCCAATTCAAGTTCTAATCAAATTCAAGAACTTGCAAGTGCAGACAATTTAGATTTAACTGGCAATAATATTGTTGGATTGTCTAATATTGCTATTACTGGTATTGCGACTGCATCAAGTTTTAGTGGGGCACTAAGTGGTAATGCTACCTCGGCAACGACTGCAACCAATGCACAAGGATTAACTGGAACACCTGATATTGCAGTCAGAAATATTACTGGTGTTGCAGCAACATTTACTGGTGTTCTTACATACGAAGATGTAACTAATATTGACTCAATTGGTATTGTCACAGCGAGAAGTGGTATTGATGTAACTGGAGCAGTTGCAGGATATGATTATCTACAAGCACCTTTTAGTACTACAGTAAACTTTGCTGTAACAGTAGCTTCCAAGACCGCAGCACACAGATATAATGGAACAGGTAGTAGTAGTGGATATGTAATTGATGGAGTACAATCTCCGTTCCTTACATTAACACCAGGTAGAACTTATAGATTTACTCTAAGTTCAAGTGACATGACAAGTCACCCATTTAGATTCTATCTTGAGGCAGATAAAACTACAGCATACACCACGAATGTTACTTCTACATCAACATATACTGAGATAGTTGTAACTGATAGTACTCCACAAGTGCTTCATTATCAGTGTTCTGCTCATGCTTACATGGGTAATGCTGTAAATACTAATTCTAATGCAGTTGTTTCAAGTGAAACAGCAATATTCCGTGGTGGACTTGCAGAGAAGTATGAAAATGCAGGAACAACTCTTGGTTCACAACCAAACAATCCATTATCAGATGGTAATGTAATCCTATTCACTGGCAATGAATCCGGAAATAAAACAATTAACTTCACTGGTGTTCATGCCACACTATCAAATGGTGAAACTGTTTCCTTTACTGCTATCCTCTCACCAAATAACTCTGGTGTAATCAATGTGGTTCAGGTAGATGGACAAGCAATAACAGTTAAATGGTCTGGTGGTTCTGCACCTACTGCTGGTTCTGCTGGACAAGACATATATACATTCCAGATTTTGAAGACTGGAACTGGCACATCAGACTACACCGTATTTGGTGCTGCTACTAATTACGCTTGATAGGAGAAACTAATGTTTGAACGGAATAAAAAAGAAGCACCTGTTCTAGGATTATTAGGTTCTGGTGGTGGACTTGGATACTTAACAGGTGGTGCTATAGCAGCAAAAACTTATGTTGATGATGTTTTTAGTACTTATGTGTACACTGGGACCTCTAGTGCAGGTAATGCTATTAACAATGGAATTGATTTAGTTGGTGAAGGTGGTATTGTATGGGTAAAGAATAGGGGTGCAACTGATCATCATTTGGTTACTCATCAAGCAGGATCGTTTCTTACTCCTAGTTCATCCGAGTCTGAATTCACTGGCAACACTGGTTTTATTTCGTCATTTAACTCTAATGGATTTACCCTGGGTGGTGGCGTTAGAGGATCAAATAATGGTGATGGACAAGTTTCCTGGACATTCCGCAAAGCGCCTGGTTTCTTCGATGTAGTTACTTATACGGGAAATGGTGTAGCTGGTAGAACCGTATCTCATGCACTCGGCAGTGTGCCTGGGATGATAGTTATAAAAAGGAGTAGTGCATCTGAAGATTGGATTGTAGGTCACAGGAGTATTGGCCTAGGTACTGGTCGATTAATGTTAAACGACAATACTGGTAATAGCAACGGTAGTGCAACGCAGTATTGGAATAGCACTGCGGCAACATCTTCTCAGTTCACAGTAGGATCACACGTTGCTGTTAACGGCAACGGAAGCACTTATGTCGCCTACATCTTTGCTCATGACGACGCACAGTTTGGCACTGATGAGGATGAAAGCATTATCAAGTGTGGAACTTATACGGGCACAGGATCGTCTAATAATACTATAACTCTTGGATTTGAGCCTCAGTTGCTCATGATTAAAAACTCCAGTAATAGTGGAGATTGGATGATGCTTGACAATATGCGAGGAGTAGGAACCGGTAGTGGTGCTGACGATTATAGATTATGGGCTAATAAAACTGATGCAGAAAGTGGTTACGACAACGCAGTTGACTTTACATCTACTGGTTTCAAGATGATGACCGGAAGTGTTGATAATACTTCAAGTAACACCTACGTCTACATGGCAATCCGTCGTCCGCATAAGCCGCCGACTGCTGGAACGGATGTGTTTGCTGTTGACACTAGGGGTTCAACTGGCGATGGAAAAGAACCTACCTACCGAGCCCCATTCCCTGTTGATATGCAGTTCAACAGAAATGTAAATTATGCAGGCGGAGATATGCAGATTTCTGCAAGATTGACGCAAGGTCGTCAAATGTTTACCAATTTGACTAACCAAGAATCCTCGAACTCGGCCATGATGTTTGACTATATGAACGGTGTGCAAACTGATACTGGAACAGGCACAGATCAATACGCCTGGATGTTCAAACGTGCCCCAGGTTTCTTTGATGTAGTTACTTATACGGGGGATGGATCGTCAAATCGTCAAATCTCACATAATCTCGATGCTGTTCCTGAATTACTGATCGTTAAACAGCGAGATGCCTCAAGAGAGTGGGCTGTATATTCTGCAGGTATTGGAGTAGGTAAGTTTCTTAAACTACGAGAGAATGTTGCTCTGACTACTCAGAGCGGTCTATTTGATACAGCACCAACAAGCTCTATTTTTACTGTTGAAACCAACACCTATGTAAACATTAGCAGTGGCAATTACATCGCCTACCTATTCGCAACCCTACCCGGCATCAGTAAAGTAGGTAGTTATTCTGGGTCTTCAAGTGCAGTTGACGTTGATTGTGGATTTACAAATGGCGCCAGGTTTGTACTAATTAAACGAACTGATCAATCAGGCAACTGGTTTGTTTTTGATACAACAAGAGGCATTGTTAGTGGAAATGATCCTGCCTTATGGTTAAACAGTACCAACGCTCAAATAACAAACACTGATTATATCGACCCCTTAAGTTCTGGATTTACTGTGACTACCGCATCTGGTGATATCAATGAATCTGGAGGCACCTACATCTTCCTTGCTATTGCATAATATATGCAACTAAGGGATAGATTGACCTGATAAACTAGGTCATTAGAATTACTAAATAACTAAAAAATAGAATGCGATGGCAATAGGCAATCCTATAACACTCACAAATAATGTTGCGTCTAAAACCATCAGTGTTACTGCAACAGCAGATCAAACTCTGTTTACAGTCACTGGTGGATATCGCATCAATCAACTTGCCGTCTTTCGCAATGGTGTAAGACTTGCAGATGGTGCTGACTTTACTGCAAGAGATGGGTCTAGTGTTACCCTATTATCTCCAGCAAACTTAGGAGATACTTTAGAATTCCAGGTCTTTGATGACTTTAGAGTTGCTGATGCAATTGTTTCTGCAGAAGCATCACAAACCATTCAGGGTGATTTAACTGTCACTGGCACCCTTACTGGTGCTGCTATTGGTATTCAATCAACAGGAACTGTTGTTGGTGCTGCGAAAACACTAAACTTCATTGGTGCTGGCAATACATTTGCCATGGATGGAGATACTGTTAATATTAGTATTGCTGGTGGCGGTGGAGGAGGTGGTGGTGGTCTTGGGACTGCTATTAACTACGAAGATGCAACCACAAGTCCATTTAGTTACATTGATAGATATGTTCAAGTAAATGAGAATTTACTTCTTGATGCTACAAATGCTGGTGTTAGTACATCAATTATTGTGAGTGTCGCACCAAACATTGAGATTAATTCTGGTGTTGCTGTTACAGTTGGTGCTGGTAAGACTATGATTATTGATGTGCTTGACATTGGTGCTCTTTGATGTCTGACTTAAGAGTTGCAAGTTTAAGGGGTAGAAAAGTAGGAACTTCTCCATCATTACTTGATGGTGCTGTTGTTACTGGTATTGCAACCGCAACAAGTTTTGTTGGTGATGGTAGTGGACTAAGTGGTGTTGACGCTACTGCACTAAAAGATTCTGGTGGTAATGTAAAGGTACAAGGAAATACCTCTGGAGTCAGTATAACTGGAGTTTCTAGTGCTACACAATTTAGTGGTAATATAACAGGAACTACAGGAACCTTTAGTGGTAATGTATCAGTTGGTAAAACACTGACTTATGAAGATGTAACTAATATTGATTCTGTCGGTGTTGTTACTGCTAGAGCAGGTATTAAAATTGGTGCAGGACAGAGTGTCTCTGCAGTTAGTGGAATTGCTACTTACTATGGTGACGGATCACAACTCACTGGTATTGAACTTGGAACACAAAATTTTGTAGCAAGTGGTACTATTCCTAATGGTGCAACAGTAATCATTAAAACAGATGGGACTGTAAGTACTGTAGCTGCACAAAATCCTTCAAATACTAATCAGGTTCAATTTGATAGTGATAAATGTTATAGTACAAATACTATTTACATTGGAAGTGGTAAAGTAGTTATTGTTTATAGGGATGCTGGTAACTCTAGCTATGGCACAGCAGTTGTAGGAACTATATCTGGTAGTAGTATATCATTTGGATCACCAGTTGTATTTGACTCAAATAATGTAGATGATATTACAACTGCATACGACTCCGCAAATGAAAAATTTGTTATTTCTTGGGTAAGGGCCAGTACTATTTACGATGTAGTAGGATCTGTATCTGGCACTACCCCATCTTTTGGTTCTGTACAGAACCGGGGAGGTGGTTCATATCCGGCACTAACCTACACAGACTCAGGAGCAGGAAAAATAATTATAGCTTACGGCAGTAATGTAAAAGTTGGAACTATAAGTGGAACTACTATGTCATGGGGAAGTGCCATAGCAACTGGTGCTAGCAGTGTGAACACTAATACACTTGCATTTGATACAACAAATGATAGGTTGGCAGTTTTTTACACTCAATCTTCAACCACTTATAAAATGAAATTGAGAGTTGGAACCCTATCTGGGAGTAATATTAGTTTTGGAAGTGAGATAGATATAAACGATAGTAACTGCCAACAAGCAAAGGCATCTATTACCTCTGCATCTAATAGTTCCCCAAATATTTTAGTTGTGAGTTATTATATTTTCGGCAGTGGCACCTATATAACAGGAGTACAACTTACTCCTGGTGGAGGAAATACAATCTCTGGCGGTGTTACTACTGTAAAATGGCGTAGTGGTCAGTATACAGGTAATCCATCAGCACCAAATTTAGTTACATCTGATTCAAGTCAAGAATTATTTACATTGACTGGAGATAGAACTTATTATAATGAAGCAGTAGTTGCAGCAACAGGAGGAGGAAGTGGTGCTCCATCAATTACCGTTAACAACGCTGTTAGTTTGTCTTTAGTTTCCCCAGTAAATTCTTATTATGCTGATAGATCAACTTCTGTCTGGGTGGACACTGTAGACAAAACTTTTTATGCATTTATGGATGATAGTAATGGTGGATCATATGCTACTCTTGTTACTCCATATTCAACTAACCTAACATCAGAAAACTATATTGGTATTGCAGCAGAAGCAATTTCCAATGGAGCAACTGGTAAAATCAATGTTGTTGCTGGAACTAATTCAGGTCAAACTGGTCTTACTACAGCACAAACATATTATGTTCAAACAGATGGTTCTCTTGCCACTTCTGCTGGTACTCCATCAGTAGTTGCTGGTACTGCTATATCAGACACAAAAATCATAGTGCAAAAATCATAAATAACTAAAAATATAAATCCATGTCAGGTTTAAGAGTAAGTAATTTAAGAGGAGAGACAGCAGGATCTTCTCCAACATTTCCTGATGGTGTCGTTGTAACTGGTGTTATAACTGCTACTAGTTTTAGTGGATCTGGAGCATCACTCACAGGTATTGACGCTACTGCACTAAAAGATTCTGGTGGTGATGTAAAAGTACAAGCAAATACCTCTGGTATAGTAGTTACTGGTGTTGCTACTGCAACTACTTTTAGTGGTAATGTAACTGGTGTTGCTGCAACCTTTAGTGGTAATGTATCAGTTGGTGGTGTTCTCACTTATGAAGATGTAACCAATGTTGATTCTGTTGGTCTCATAACCGCAAGAAGTGGAATTAGAATTGGTGCAGGACAGAGTGTAAGTGCAGTAAGTGGTATTGTTACATATTATGGTGATGGATCACAACTTACTGGTGTTGAGTCTGGTGTTGGTAATTTTGTAGCAAGTGGTGACATTGGTAATGGTCAAACAGTAATTATCAAAACAGATGGGACTGTTGGTATTGTTACTTCAACAGGTTCTGCAAATCCAAGTTTTGGTTCTGAAGTAGTATTTGCTACTGCAGAATCTAACCGGATCTCATCCACATATGACTCCACTAATGGTAAAGTAGTTATTGCTTATCAGGATGCTGGAAACTCTAACTATGGTACAGCAATTGTTGGTACTGTATCTGGTACTAGTATTAGTTTTGGTTCTGAAGTAGTATTTAATAGTGGAGGTATTAATGAACCAACCTCATGCGTGTATGACTCTGCTAATGGAAAAGTAGTTATTGCTTATGTTGATGTATCTAACTCTAATCATGGTACAGCAATTGTTGGTACTGTATCTGGTACTAGTATTAGTTTTGGTTCTAAAGTAGTATATAATAGTGGAAATACTGACTATGTTACAGCAGTATATGACTCTACTAATGAAAAAGTAGTTATTGCTTATAGGGATGATGGTAGCTCCAATCGGGGAACAGCAATTGTTGGAACTGTATCAGGAACTAGTATTAGTTTTGGTTCTGAAGTAATATTTAACGGTGCTGTTAGTTCCTGGATAACATCCACATATGACTCCACTAATGGTAAAGTAGTTATTTCTTATCAGGATGGTGGAAACTCTGATTATGGAACAGCAATTGTTGGAACTGTATCTGGAACTAGTATCAGTTTTGGTTCTGAAGTTACATTTAATAATAGTACTACTCAATATACCTCAACAACATTTGACTCTACTAATGGTAAAGTAGTTATTTCTTATAAAGATGCTGGCAACTCTAATTATGGAACAGCGATTGTAGGGACAGTAAGCGGAACATCAATTAGTTTTGGTTCTGAAGTAGTATTTAATACTGCTATTACTGCCTTCATCTCATCTGCATTTGACTCTACTAATGGAAAAGTAGTTATTGCTTATAGGGATGAAGGTAACTCTGATAATGGTACAGGAATTGTTGGTACTGTTTCTGGTACTAGTATCAGTTTTAGTTCTGAAGTAGTATTTAATAGTGGAAATACTGTTTATAATTCATGCACATTTGACTCTACTAATAACAAAACAGTTATTGCTTATAGGGATGTTCCCAACTCTAGTTATGGAACAGCAGTTGTTTTTAGTAGTGATAGTTTAGTAACAAATCTAACTGCAGAAAACTATATTGGTATTGCAGCAGAAGCAATTTCTAATACAGCAACTGGTAAAATTAATATTCTAGGTGGAGTAAATACAGGTCAAACTGGTCTTACTACAGCACAAACCTATTATGTTCAAACAGATGGTTCTCTTGCCACTTCTGCTGGTAGTCCATCAGTAGTTGCTGGTACTGCTATATCAGACACAAAAGTCCTGGTATGGAAATCATAAATAACTAAAAAGTAATAAGATGTCAGAGGTATTAGTTGACAATATAACAAGTAGATCAGGTGGTGCTGTTGGAGCACCATCTGGAATAGTTGTCACTGGTGTTATTACTGCAACAAGTTTTGTTGGTAGTGCCAGCGGACTAAGTGGTATTGATGCCACTGCACTAAAAGACTCTGGTGGTAATGTAAAGGTTCAGGGAAATACCTCTGGAATTGTTGTTACTGGTGTATCCACATTCACTGACAATGTTTCTGTAGGTGGTGTAGTAACTTATGAAGATGTAACTAATATTGATTCTGTTGGTATCATAACAGCAAGAGATGGGATTAAAGTTAGTGCAGGACAAAGTATCTCTGCAGTCAGTGGGATTGTCACTTACTATGGAGATGGATCAAAACTATCTGGGTTTGAATCTGGTGTAGTTAATTTTGTTGCAAGTGGTACTATTGCTAATGGTGACACCGTAATCATTAAAGATGATGGAACTGTTGGTATTGTTACTCAAACAACTTCTAATACCCCTATTCTTGGTTCTGCTGTTGTATTTGAATCTGCTAGAATTTATTCCCCTTCCTCAGTATTTGATTCTACCAATGGCAAAGTAGTTATTGCTTATAGGGATAGTGCGAACTCTAGCTATGGAACAGCAGTTGTAGGTACTGTTTCTGGTACATCAATTAGTTTTGGTACTCCTGTTGTATTTGAGTCTGCTGGTAGTTATGATATTGATGCAGTATATGATTCTACCAATAGCAAAGTAGTTATTGCTTGGAGGGATAATCCAAACAGTAATTATGGCACAACAATTGTAGGTACTGTTTCTGGCACATCAATTAGTTTTGGTTCTCCTGTTGTATTTGCATCTGCTGGTTCTAATACTCCAGCAATGACATTTGACTCTACCAATGGTAAAGTAATCATTGCTTGGATGGATAATGGAAACTCTAACTATGGAACAGCAATCGTAGGTACTGTATCTGGTACATCAATTAGTTTTGGCACTGAAGTTGTGTTTGAAAGTAGTTCTACTTATTATCCTTCAATAACATATGACACCAACAGTCAAAGAGTGGTTATTGCTTATACGGATACAGGAGACTCTAACTATGGAAAAGCAGTTGTAGGAACTGTAAGTGGTACTAGTATTAGTTTTGGTACTCCTGTTACATTTGAATCGCGTCATGCTAGTAGTATTTCATGTGCATTTGATTCATCTAACAATAAAGTAGTTATTGCTTTTCGGGCTGAAGATAACTCTAACTATGGAACAGCAGTTGTAGGAACTGTATCTGGAACTAGTATTAGTTTTGGTTCTCAAGTAGTGTATCGTACTGCTATTGCTAATTTCAATTCAGCAGTATATGACCCTGATCTTGGTAAAATAGTTATTGCTTATCAGATAAGTGGTGGAGGAAAATTCGTTACAGGAACCGTAAGTGGCACATCAATTAGTTTTGGTAGTGAAACTGATTTCAGTCCTGGATCTTCTGCTAGTTACAATAGTGCAACATATGATTCTACTAATAATAAAGTAGTCATCTCTTGGCAGGATGGTGGTAACTCTGATCATGGCACATCAAGAGTTTTACAAGCTGGATCACAATCAACCAATCTAACTGCAGAAAACTATATTGGTATTGCAGCAGAAGCAATCTCCAATGGAGCAACTGGTAAAATCAATGTTTTTTCTGGAACTAATACGGGTCAAACTGGATTAACAACGGCACAAAAATATTTTGTTCAAAATGATGGTACTCTTGCCACTTCTGCTGGTAGTCCATCTGTAGTTGCTGGTACTGCGATCTCAGATACAAAAATCGTAGTCAGATAAGACATAAATAACTAGAAATACCATAAGATGTCACAATTATTCGTTGACAATATAAAAAATAAATTGGATGGTGCTATTGAAGCTCCATCTGGAATAGTCATCACTGGTGTTATAACTGCTACTAGTTTTGTTGGTTCTGGAGCATCACTTACAGGTATTGATGCCACTGCACTAGCAGACTCTGGTGGTAATGTAAAAGTACAAGCAAATACCTCTGGTATAGTAGTTACTGGTGTTTCTACATTTAGTGGTAATGTATCAGTTGGCAAAACACTGACTTATGAAGATGTAACAAATGTTGATTCTGTTGGTGTTATAACCGCAAGAAGTGGTATTAAAATTGGTGTAGGTCAAAGTATAAGTGCGGTCAGTGGAATAATTACATATTATGGTGATGGATCACAATTATCTGGAGTTGAATCTGGTGTATCTAACTTCGTAGCAAGTGGTACTATTGCTAATGGTGCAACAGTAGTTGTCAATACTGATGGAACAGTCTCTGGTGTAAGCACATCCGCTGTTACTGAATCTAAAGGAAGTATAGTAACTTATGAACCTGGTGGTTCAGGTGTTCAGGCACCAGCTGGTGTTAGTATAGGTAATGGTAAAGTAGTATTTGTTTATCAAGATTTTGGCAATAATCTGTATGGAACAGCAGTTGTAGGAACTGTAAGTGGTAGTAGTATTACTTTTGGCACCCCTGTAGTTTTTCATTCACACAGAACAAACTACCCCAGTGTAGTATATGACTCTGGAAATGATAGAATTGTAGTATCTTTTGGTGATGGAAACCAAGGTGGTGCTTCAAGTGGTAATGGAAAATCAAGAGTTGGAGAGGTAAGTGGAACATCAATTACCTTTGGAACACTTACACAATTCCATGGAGGAAATACTGCTTACATTCGAACAAATTATGACTCAGTAAGTGGAAAGATAATTATTGCTTATGTGGATGCAAGCCCCAATGATGGCAAAGTCTCTATTGGAGAGGTAACAGCAGCAACAAATGGAATAACTTTTGGATCTGACACAACATTCAATGGTTCTAATAATTGTCTTTTTGTTGCATCAACATTTGACATAAAAAAGAATAGAGTATTAGTTGCTTTCCGCAATTCTTCTGATTCAAATAGCAGTTATGCTGTAGTGGGTACAATATCTGGAACTTCAATTAGTTTTGGCACTCCTGCAAAATTTACTAATAATGCTATGGGAGAGATTCAGGTTGTCTATAATCCTGATGCAAATTCTGGAGGAGGATCTTCCTTAATAGCATATCAAGATGGTTCTGCAAGTGATAAGGGTAGATGTCTTGGTGTCCAAATTGATCCTTCTAATAACTCTATGACTTTTGGACAAATTTTACCTTTTCATGATGCAGGAACTGCATCTATTGGTCTTACATATGATCCAAACGCACAGAGATATATTGTAAGTTACAGAGATACTGCTGATTCTAACAAATTAAAAGTTGATATAGGTAGAGAGCAGAGTCCTGGTGCTAATAATGGATATTGGAGAGAGTATCTTGGTGAAGGTAGTGCTTTTGAAATAAGCACCACTACAATTTATAACTCATTCCCAATTTATAATGCACAAGATAAAAACATAGCACTTGGTATAGATGATGATGGAGTTGTATATACACCACCTAGTGTAGCAACTAATCTCACAGCAACCAACTATATTGGTATCGCAGCAGAAGCAATCGCTAATACAGCAACTGGTAAGGTAAACATTCTAGGTGGAACTAATACAGGTCAAACTGGACTCACACCAGCACAAACCTATTATGTTCAGAATAATGGTTCTCTTGCCACTTCTGCTGGTGATCCATCAGTAGTTGCTGGTACTGCTATATCAAATACAAAAATCTTAGTCAGATAAGATATAAATAACTAAAAATACCATAAGATGTCACAATTATTCGTTGACAATATAAAGAATAGAACAGGTGGTGCTATTGGAGCACCATCTGGAATTGTTGTAACTGGTGTTGTTACCGCTACCAGTCTTAGTGGTAATGCCAGCGGACTAAGTGGTATTGATGCCACTGCACTAAAAGACTCTGGCGGTAATATAAAAGTACAAGCAAATACCTCTGGTATAGTGGTTACTGGTGCATCTACATTTAGTAGTAATGTATCAGTTGGTGGTGTTTTAACGTATGATGATGTAACTAATGTTGACTCTGTTGGTCTTATAACGGCAAGAAGTGGTATTAGAATAGGAGCAGGACAAAGTGTTTCCGCAGTTAGTGGAATTGCTACTTATTATGGTGATGGATCACAACTCACTGGTATTGAACTTGGAACACAAAATTTTGTTGCAAGTGGTACTATTGCTAATGGCCAAACAGTAGTTATCAATGCTGATGGAACTGTTGGTATTGCTACTTTATCAACTACTGGTGGTACTGTTGGTAGTGTTGGTGTATTTGAATCTGCTGCTACTTTTTACTGTGCATCCACATATGATACAAACACCAATAAGGTTGTTATTGCTTATGTTGACCAAACTAACTCTAATTATGGAACAGCAGTTGTTGGTACGGTTTCTGGAACATCAATCAGTTTTGGTACTCCAGTAGTTTTTGAATCTGATGATTGCTCTTTTTCACTTTATAATGGATGTGTATTTAAAGATAACAAAATAGTTATTGCTTATACAGATTCTGGCGACTCTAACAAAGGAAAAGCAATTGTTGGAACTGTAAGTGGTACATCAATTAGTTTTGGTAGTCCATCAACTTTCAGGAATGGTACAACATACTTTGTAACAGCAGCACCAACTAATGAATCTAACAAGGTAGTTATTTCTTTTAAGAGCGCAGCTGAAAGTAGTTATGGTAAAGCAACTGTAGGGACAATTGTTGGTAATAATATTAGTTTTTCAAGTAATCATACATTCCATTCTGCAGCGACAAACTACCCTAGGATTATATTACATGCTGCTACTGGAAAATTAGTTATTTCTTATGTTAATGATACTAATAATGACAATGTAGCAATTGTTGGAACTGTAAGTGGTACGTCAATTAGTTTTGGTAGTCCAACAGTTTATAAAAGTTCAAATAATGCTAGCAAATTTGCAATAGCATATGACTCCACCAATGAAAAAGTAGTTATTGTTTATGGAGATGCTGGCGACAATGGTCGAGGAACAGCAACTGTAGGGACAATATCTGGCACTAGTATTAGTTTTGGTACAGCAGTAGCTGCTACTAGTGATGGTGTAGGTAACATGTCAGCATCATATGAACCAACTACTGGGAAGGTAGTCATTTTTTATAGGGATACTGGTAATTCTTATAAATTAACAGCAGTTTATGGAACAATATCTGGCACTAGTATAAGTTTTAGTTCTGAATTTGTGGTGAATAATATTACTGCAGATGATCTGACATCTGTATATGATCCTGACAATGGTAAATTAGTTATTACTTATAGAGATACTGATGACAATAACTATGGTAAATCAGGTGTTTATACAATGGCTTCAGAAGTAACCAACCTAACTGCTGAAAACTATATTGGTATTGCAGCAGAAGCAATCTCCAATGGAGCAACTGGTAAGGTAAACATTCTAGGTGGAGTAAACACAGGTCAAACTGGATTAACAACAGCAAAGACATACTATGTTCAACCAACTGGCACTCTTGCTACTTCTGCTGGTAGTCCATCTGTAGTTGCTGGTACTTCTATATCAGACACAAAAATCTTAATTAGACAATAAATTGACATCCTACTAAAACTGATATATAATGCAACTGAATACATTATAGGTATATGGCATTCCAAAGCATTTGGTATTACTCGGATCTGCCAGAAGATATTGTAGAAATTCTTGATAGAGACTTAACAGAAACATTTGATCCGCAGATGGCAGACTCCAAGTTACATGGAGATGCACTTAACAAAGACAAAAGAAATTCACAGAATGCATGGATTCCTACCACACATTGGGTTGCTGGTTTTCTT
>Ga0181412_1000693_pt1 | contig 13802 bp, 15 predicted proteins | sample 35SPOviralmetaG_FD_130113 | JGI IMG/M metagenome (GOLD analysis project Ga0181412, IMG submission 130113) | Marine viral communities from the oligotrophic San Pedro Time Series (SPOT) site, San Pedro Channel, CA, USA - 35 SPOT_SRF_2012-08-15 | ecosystem: Environmental > Aquatic > Marine > Strait... | reverse complement strand
TGCAAAAATACAAAGAAAATAATGTCAATAAAGACATCTTTTATGAAGAACAAAAACGTGATAAGATTAGGAGTGCCCAAGAAGAACGCCTCCGAGCTGAGAAAGAAAAGAAAGCAGCTGAATCTCTTGAAGATGTATCTGAAAAAGAAGCTGAATTTGAACCATGCGTTGAATCTGTTGATGAACCATGCTCTATTGTATCTGATGAACCAGCACCACAATCTGATCTTGAACGAGCACTTACATCAGAAGACCCATGGATGCAACAAAAAAATAATGCTTCCAATCAATAATTATATTTACTAATATATAATGAATATTTTACAATTTTTTATTTCTATCTTTTTTATTTATTTGGTTTACAATATCGCGAATCAAAAAAAAATTTATGATGTTTGTGATTCCCAATCACCACAAGATTTTAATTTTCGATAATTTTTGACTTCTTTTTCATTACATATATTGGTTCCTGATACTTTATTTATTGAATCCATAAGATACTTATTCACTTTCTCTTGACACATATCATTATTCGGATCACTGCGAATGATTTTAAAAAAAATATCACAGGAGGTATCAGGTGCGGGGAATAAGTTGCAGCAGCTGGTGCCTTTACCGGGGTTGCCACAGTTTTTCCTCGCCATCTCCAAGAAATTGTTGAATAGCTCTCCCTCATTTTGATTAAATGGTGAATTATTAAATAAATCTTCACATATATCTTCACCAGATGATTCATAAATATCAATAGCAGCTTTGCAATTTTCTGATGGTCCTTCTGGGGGGCATTTTTTTTTATAATAATGTCTAAATTCATCGGGAGTACATGCTTTTGTAAAAATTTCGCTATCATACTTAGCCTGTACTTCACCCGTCCACCCTTGAAATTTTGTCCATTCATTATTTATGGTGTTTACCGTGGTCTCAGAATCGGACGGATCGCTTGAATATTTATCACCGGAATACCTTTCACATAGAGGAGGGATTCCCTCTGGTTCTGTGTTTGACCAATGTTCAATTGCGGTTTTGCAATATTCAGATACCGGATATTCACAACTAGGTGAAGCCGGTGAGTTTGAACAATTCCCATCAATAAGTTTGCATGGTTTTCTATTTCTATTAGTTTCATCCCAATAAGTTGTATATTCACAAAATAAACTCGGTATGTTGCTACAATCAACATTATTTTGTAATATTTCTCCCTTATTCCAGTACCAAGAATCAAATATCTTATTACCACTTAAAAACCCGTCTTTGGCTTTCACATCTGATTCTAACCCATCCGATCCTTTATCTAAATAAAATGGACATTCAGAATCTGTTTGAATATATTCATTTGAACACTTTAAAGGCATCCTACTTCTTGGACCATTTGGACCAATATCACCAGTTCCAATTCCATTTGACCATACTTGTCCCTTATTTAATTCTTTGTCGGCGGGGACTGACTGAATATAATTAACATTATAAGATAAATTAGAATTACAATTGCCAACAATAGAAGCAGACATAGATGTTGAACCATATTCACTTATATAACCATAACCAAGGACAAAACCACACCTTGATACTTCATTATTATTTAAATCCTTATATATTAAATTATTACAAAATTTTTGAGCTGTTTTTAAATCTTTAAATTCTGTTGCCGAACCATTATAATTTATTTTATTACCGGTATTATCTTTTTCTTTTAATTCACCTTCATAAATATTTGCCCCATCAAAAGTATTTACTATACTTCTATAAAAAGAATTAGGTGAACTTGAAGTATCAGCATATCTTGGGTCACTTATTGATACACAAGGATCATAATCAACTTCGGAAGCAGATGGTTGATATAAATTTTTTTCTGACCACTTAATATTTTCGGCACCTTTATTATAATCTCTATTACTATATCCTATAAATGTTGTATCCTTACAATTATTGTAACTACTATTATTTATTTTATCTGTATTTATTTTTAAACATTTTTTTTTATCATTTAAATTTATATATTGATTTTCATAGCCAGGTCCACCTGGACTACAATTACATTTATCAGTACTTTCCCATTCACTTCCATCAAAAATACATTTTGTACATGCTTCATCTAAATTATAGGCGTTTGGTTTAGGTGACATTAATTCATTTCTACAAGTTATTTTATCTGTACTATCTTTCATAGTTTTAAATCTTGATTCATCTAATTGACAAACACCATTCTCGTTTTTTATTTGAAACCATTTACAATCTTTTACTTCATAAAGAGGTGCAGTTGAATCATATTCATATGAATAAATTTTTATCTCTTCATCTTTTATTTCTGCATCTGTTTTATAAAAACAACTATCAACTCTATTATCATATAAATAATAACCTGGTTTATCTTTTATATTTGTATCATATTCATTTAATTGTTTACATCCTGTTTTGTCACACATATTTAAATTATTAAATGAACATTCAGCCCAATCTTTACATTCTCCATTATTACAATTACCTGATTCACAATCTAAATTTTCTTGACATCTATCCCCTATTTCACACTTTTTCATATAACAATCAATAGTTTCTGTATATCCATCTTTATATGGACATTTTTTTCCACTCTTTTCTGCTTCTTTTAATATTTCATATTTTCTAGTTTGAACACTACTAAAACCACATTTTTTATTACATTTTGAATATTTTGTAAATCTCCCTCTACAATCTTTTTCTGATATTAACAATTTTTTTATAAATTTGTCCATTAAATCTTCTAATTGAGATAATTTAAAATCATATCTTTCATTTACTTCAAAACCTTCTATTCTTTTATATATAAAAAATAAATATATTATCAATATTATCACAATAATAATATATTTATTATCATTTAGAAATTTTAATAATTTCATATATATATTATATAATTAAAAAAATTATATTAATCATTTATATGTAACACTTTTTATTTCAATATTTGGTATATAAATATTATCATATTTAATATCTAAATTTATATCTTGTTTTGAACATTTTCCATTTTCATAAGTATATTTACTAGCCGATGTATCATAACGGGCATTTAAATTATTACATTGACTTTCTTTACACAAATGTAAATTCTCCTCTGAACATTTTTTTATGATTTTACATGTATTAGTATTTGGATCACAATTTAAAGATTCACAATCACCGTTATCTTCACATTGATCCCCTATTTTACACTGAAAAATATTATCTTCACTATCACATAATTCTTTTTTTAAAAAACCATCTTTCTCTTTACATCCTTTACCATATATACCTGGTCTTTGTTTTATTCTATAACGACTAAATTTATATGCTTTCCCACATTTTTTATCACATGGTGTGTAATCTGTATATTCACCTACACAATTTCTTTCAGAAAATTTAAATATATCTATTAAATTTAATAAATCATTATTTATACTAATTAAATCCTTTATTTCTGAATTTCCTTCAACTAAATTATTATTTTTTAAATAAATTAAATATAAAATTAATAATATAAATATAAAAATGGCATAATTTATATCTTTAATTAAAAAATAAAATATTATTAAATTTAATAATAAAATTTTTAATATGTAGTTCATTATATATAATATTTATTTTAATTTCATACACTACATTATTATTTCATTTTTAATATATAATCATCTTTTATACTTGTATTTATAGTTTCACCTTTATTTAATTCATCTGTAAATAGTTCTATTAAATAATCTAATGCACTTTTCGTATTATATTCTTTTTTAACTGCATTATCTTTATAAAATCCATATATATATTTTTTAAATATATTAGAATCTATTACATACGAATTTGGTATATAATCACCATAATATATATCATAGTTCTCATATCCTTCTTTTGTATTACTATTTAAATATAATAAATATATTATTGTTAAAAAAAATATTAAATATGAATATTTAATATTATTCTTCAAAAAATATATCATAATTATATTTAATAATAATAATTTTAATAAATTATACATATATATTATACTACATATTTTTATCTCTTATTCTCTGTAAAATTAACTTCATTTTTTCATTTTCATCTGATTTTATTTTTAAAGATTTTGCCATCTTATCTATTATATCTTGTTGTGTTTTTATAATCGATTTTAATTCTGAAACTTCTTCATTATCTTTTTCTTTATTAAAATCTTTGTCAACAAAAAATCTCGTTTTATATATAATATCACCCGATTTATTTTTTAAATTTATCGGAACTGCCCAATTATTACTATTTTTTGATAAAACAATTTTATCATTTAATAATCTTTCATATTTTCCACCTAGATAAAATACTTCTTCATTATCTTTTATAGTTATATATTTTATATTAACTTCTTTTTCAAAAGGGTATGGTAGTTCAATTTCTACACAACCTTTTAAATGTTTTTTTATTTCTGATATATCTTTTATCATATATATTATATATTAAAAATTATTTGTTAAATATATATATACATGAATACAGAACCATTAAAACCTATATTAGATTTTACAAATAATAAACAAGATTCAATTGTATTTTTTTTGAATGATAATGTTAAATCTCAATTAAATAATTATTATTTATATGATAAGCAAAACAAAGATATATTTGTAAATCAAAATATCATTTGTGTTAAAAAAAATAATTTACAAATTGATGTTAAAGGAAAAATTATTGCTATTAATAACAATACTGTATGTATTAGCATTAATAATATATATAACAGATATGTTAATATCTCTCAATATTACACATTTCTTAAAAATTCTAAATCAAAATCAAATGATCGTGATTTTTTTGAAAATCTTTTGCATAAACTTGGATAAAAAAAGTATTTATATTTTTTACCACCGACCTACAATTACTAGTTCTCATATCTGAGCGGATTTTGTTAATATCCTAATAATATTATATTTATATTTTTAAATAATTTATGAAAAATATAAAGGGAATTTATTAAAAATTCTATTTCTACACAAAAAACACTTATTATTATTATTCATACATATTTTTTCATAACATTTATCACAACAAGTATGGCCACATGGATTTAAATATACACTAACTGTATCTGTTAAACATAATGGACATGTATTACTTATATTCAAACCATTTATTTTTTTTATTAAATTTAAATATTTATTTATTCTTATCTTACTTTCTATATATTTATTCTTAGCTATAATGATTTTATCTTTATTTTCTATTTTTTTTGATAATTCTTTTAGATTAGATATAATTGTTTCATTTAATTGATCTTTACAATCTTTTTCACCTAATTCTACCATAAATTTTGTTATTAAATCTAACTTTTTTAAATCTTGATTAGATTCATTTATAGCATCATTAAAATCTTTTTCACATAAATTAAATTTTTCTTGTTCATTTATATATTCTTTTTTAAAATTATCAATCATATTTGATAACTCATCTAGTTCATCATTTGTATCTGATGTATTTATATCAGTTAAATCAATATTATGTATAATATTTGAAATTCCATTTCTTATTTTATTTATTTCACTTATTTCTGGTGAAAAATCACCACACATCGCCATAGTTTGATCCACATTATCTATTATATATTCATATGAATTATTTCCAAAAGCTTCTCCCAGTGAAGTTGTATTTATATAATTATATTCCATTTATATTATCATTACATTTATTTATTAATATATTAACATATATCCTCAATATCCATAACTTTACATCTTACCTTTGAATTATATTTTTTATCTTTTAATTTTTTTATATCTTCTAAATAAAATTTTATATATTCTTTTGATATTAATCCAATATTATATATACAATTCAATATTTTATATATATCATCATTATCTTTATTAAATATATCTTTTATGATATTATTTAGTATATCATGTATTTTATCACTAATTATATTATATTTATCTAAATATGTCATTAACATTAAATATCCTATTTTATTATCATTTTTTTTATTTTCATTACATAAATTATCATATATATTATCTGATGATTCTACTTTATCTTCAAAAATAAATTTATAATATTTTGATAATATAACATTTAAATTTCGCGTTATATTATTATGTTTATTTATTTCATTAATTATTCTGATATAAATATAAATATATGTATTATGAATAATACATTTTTCTAATATATTTTCTATCACTAAATTTAATAAATGTTCATTTTTATTTATATCATCTGTGATTAATTTTAATATTTGATCTATATTTGCTTCTGTACATTTATTAATATTTGAATTAATATTTTTTATTGTTAATGTATCATTATTTTTATTTATATTTTTTTTAGATTTTTTTATATTTAATCTAAAATAATTCCGATTTGTTTCAATATCATCAAAAAAATGTCGTAATTTATCTACATCTATTAATTTTTTATATTCATTATAATCTTTTATAAATTGTTCATTTGATACTATATTTTTTACATCACTTTCTGTTAAAGACACCATTATATATATATATATATATTATATTATTCTTTTAATATTTAAATATATATCACAAATTATTTAAAGATGAATATTATAAATTATAATCCTAAAAATTATTTTAATATATTAAATGCTAATAAATTTCTTGAATTTATTAAAAATAAAGATAATCTTATATTCAGAAATATATGCGGAGATATCCAAAGAAATATAGATATTAATCATCTAAATGAATTAATTGATTATCAAAAGAATTATTATTCTAAATTTAATATTTTTTCATTTCCTAATCAAATTATATTATGTAAATTAAATAATAAATATGCTATCCTTGATGGTCAACATAGAATGCAATGTATAGATACTATTTATAATGAATACAACACTGATTTTAATATAGTTCTTAGTATTATTGAAATAGATAATATTTCTGAATATAATGAATTATTTATTTCTATTAATAAAAATAAACCTCTTATATTATTCAACAATATTGAAGATTGGATTACAATTGGTAAATATATTGAACAATTTTTTATAAATAATTTTAGTGTTTATAATAAAATATCTGAAAAACCACATATCCCACATATTAATTTTAATAATATGTTAAAATATATTAATGATAATAATATTATTGAAAAATCAAATATAAAAGATAAAGATTTGATTATAAAAGAAATTACTGAACTTAATAATTATTATAGCGGTATTAATGGAACATCTAATATTAAAAAATATATTGATAATTATGATAAACTTTATTATAAATGTAAAGAAAAACAACCTAATAATCCTTTATATTTAAGTATTTATCAAAATTTTGAATGGATTGATAGAGTTTTTTATAAATTAAAAACAAATAAATCATATCATGAAATGGAACATATATCTGTTAAAAATAATAGAGTTAGAATTAAAAAACCTCTCAGGAAAAAGGTATGGTATCAATATAATAATAATAATTTAAATGGTGTATGTTACGTATGTGACAGAAATACTGATTATGATTCATTTGAGTGTGGTCATATCATATCTGTATTTTATGGCGGAAAGACTGATTTTTCTAATCTTAAACCAATATGTTCTTCATGTAATAAAGATATGGGTATAACTAATCTTGAAGAATATAAATCATCTTTAATGACTGAATTACTTTAACTTTTTACAAAATTTGATTATGCTTTTTTTAAGAAAGTATAAAATAAATTATTCTTAAAGAATACATTACAGTATTATTATAAGACCTTAATTGATTCATATATTGTTAAAATGGATATGAATAATGTAATTATTAGTGAACAAGGGATAATTGATAATTTATTATCATTAAATTATACAGATATAACTATGGTATTTGAACATTTAAATAATGTGGTTAATAAAAATAAAAATCCAGAATATAATATTTCATTTTCATTAAAAAAAAATAGAAAAAACTATATGTTTACCTTTGAAGATAATAATAGTGTTGGATTTTCATCATTACATGAATTAAAACGCGCATATTCTATCGCTGATTCTGATCGTTCAGGAGCAAATAATACAGGACATGGAATATTTTCACCCATTACAGTTGATTCAACCGACTGCGCTATCAATTTATTTATTCAATCAAATGAAAATGGAAACTTTTATAGTTTTCTTAAATACAATAGTAAGACAAAATCAATTAAGACATCACAAGGCGTATTTAAAGATAAAATAATTAATGGTGTAGATATATCTTCACTAATTAATGATGGTGGAACAAGGACTTTTTGGAGTTCGGGTTCCGTTCTACCACGCAAAACCGAAGCAATTATTCAACATTTCATCATAGATGATTCATATAAACCGGTTGACAGTGATATTATAGAAGCATTAGAACAGGATATAGGTAAAAGATATTTTCATTTTATTCAAAAAGGAATTAAAATTAATTATGAAAATAATCCTATTCAAGGTATTGATATTTTACAATATGGTTTTCATGACATAGAACGGAGATTTGAAAAAAAATATGAAATCCGTATAAATTTTGATGATAAAGATAAATCAAAAAAATTTATAATTAGAGAACCTTCTGGTGAAAATATCTGGAAAACATTCACAAAAAATTCAAAAAATCCTTTTGGAAAAGAAGCTGGTAGAGATACTCGATCTAAGAAACAAATCGCACAATTAGAAATTTATGATTTACAGTTTGAAACAGAAGATAATCGGTCGCTCATATCAAGACAAGATGATCGTAAAATTTGGGTTGAAATTGATAATATTCGGATCTTTTGTGAAGAGTTTTCAATGAATCAATGGCCCAAAATCCGTGTAATATTAAAACTTAAAAATGAGAATGATAATGCATTTGATAAATTTATTACTCCTAATGCTAATAAATCAAACTCTAAAATTAATGATGAATTAAAAGCATATATCACAAACCTTATTAAATATACATCAAAGACTTATTTCGCAGAAAAGTTAGGTCTTAGTACTGGAACAAATATAACGAGAAAAGATGCATGGATAAAAACTTTCGGTATTGATGGAAAATTTCAACAAATATGTACAAATGATAATTGTATCCTAAATATAAATCCATTTGAGTTTTGTATTAATTGTGATGATAAACCAGTTTGTAAAGAATGTAAATAAATCTTAGGCAATTATTTATACTATTTTTTTATTTCTAATCTTAAACCCATATGTTCTTCATGTAATAAAGATATGGGTATAACTAATCTTGAAGAATATAAATCATCTTTAATGACTGAATTACTTTAACTTTTTTACAAAATTTGATTTTGCTTTTAAGAACAAATTATAAAACTAAATAAGAATAATCATGGACTTTCATCAATCTGCAACCGAAATTTTCGCACAGAGAATCCTTGAACACGTATGCAATTCTTTCGATGGAAAGACTATCAATACAGATCAGTGTAATATTGAACTTATGTTGAAGTCTATTCCTGAAAATATTAATGATAATATCCTACAAGACTCTATTCCTAAGAGTCCCAAGCAAGTTGTTAATAAGATCCCCGTATCAGAGGATTCAGATCCTCTATTCAAAGACAATATCAAGACTAAGAAAGTCAAGAAAGATAAGACTCCTAAGAAATCACCAGAAGGTGAACCCGAACCAGAAGCTCCCAAAAAGAAAAAGCGACCTGAAAATGCATATTTCCGATTTAAGAGAGATCCTTCTAATGCCCAAGCTATCACTGATTACATCGCTGAAAATGATATTACAGATAAGAGAAAGGCACAGAAGGGTGTATGGGATACTCTTTCACAAGAAGAAAAAGATGTATGGAAGATGAAGGCTATTGAAGAATTTAACACTCTATCAGATTAATTACACATTTAAACTCTTTAATAAATCATAATGTTTTTTTATTACTTCACGATTTTCATATGGCCTTACATGTTCATTATATTCATAGAACGGATCTTTTGATAAAGTCTGTCCTTTGTGTGCCACACAAACCATTAACTCATCAATAGGGATATTTTCTACATTTTTATCATTAAAATCTATAAGACCAACTCCTTCTCCTTGTGAATTCTTTTTAAATCCATTCATAGAATTAAAATATTTTTTTGTGAAACACATAGTTGCTTCATGAATTTGTCTTTTCGCATGACATCTTATAATAGTTAATCTTTCATCAGGTTTGTCTTTAAAAAAGAAAATCATTTGATTAGATCCCACACATTGTTTTTTATTATTTATCATAGTATCAATAGATTTCTGCACATATGTTGGTTGATAAATATCATCATCATCCATCATTATACATGTTTTATGTGTACTATTCTTTACTAATTTATTTCGTTTTGTCCCTATTTCTTGTTTTACTCTTTCATAAACATATTTAAATTTTATAGGATATATTGATTTTTTTATATGTTCAAGTTGTTCTTTTGTATATGGTTCCTTACTATCATCTAGTAAAAACCATTCTAACTTTTCCAATGGATATGTTTGATTCTTTAAATTAAATATACACATTTCTATAAAATTTTTCCTTTCATATGTGGGAGTTAAAACCGAAACATTTGGATATTCCATTTATATTTTTATATACAAATTATATTTTTAAATATAACATATTATATAATGAAAATATTTATATATTTATTTATTATTATTGCAATATATTTTTACATTGTAACTAACAATATTTATATTATTTCTAGAAATCAACATATATATTTTTGGTTAACTATAATATTTATATTATTTATTTTTTATTTAATGAAATATCAAAAATATCATTTATATAAATTTTTACAAAATATGAATGATGTTCACAACAAACCTTATTATAATAAAAAAAAATAAAATTAATGAAATAATAATTAATATATATCTTTTAAAACTTCTATGCTATAAAAGAATATACAATTTGCTGGAATTAATTTAATATATTGTGGTATTAATCCCGCATAAAAAGCCCTGAATCCATTTTGTTTATACATATGTCGCAAACAATGCCATGTATTAACATATGTGGGATTACCTAATTCACCACTCAATTGCATTCGCCTTTTTATTATTTCAAACGGATAACTGCAAGATATCGACGTAAATCCTGCGATTGATCCAAATAAAAGTAAATTTAGATGAGTATTCTCATAATTGTTCTTTAAATACTCATAGGTCAAAAAATTTGTTCCTTGATATGGAACCATGCCGATTGTATATAAAACATTCCCCTTATAAAAACCTTTTATTCCAGATTTAATATAAGATTTTTTTATACAATCTATATAACTATTATACATATTATTATTTGATTGTGCTGTAATTTTTGTCCTTACAGTTTCTAACGGATATACAACACATGACGCAGTTATACCTGAAATACTTCCTGCTATAAAATAATTTAAATTCTTATTTATATTATATTTTTCTAAATGTTTTTTACTATAATCAAATACACTATATCTTATAGCTGATTCTGGCACTACACGGATACAATTTATTCCATTACCATTAAATAAAGATAAATATCCCTCTCTTTTAATTAATTTTGGTATATAATTATAATATGAAACATTGATATTACTTTTATTTTGATATAAAACTTTTAATCTTTCTAATGGAGCAGTTACAGTTCGTGATACCATTCCACCGCATCCGGCATATACGAGATTTTTAATGTGATCATCCATTTATTTATATAAACAAATATTTTTAAATAATTCATTTAGAATATTTCACAAAGAATAAATTTGATTTCAAAATGAACAAATATTTATAAACCATCAATTTGTGTAATATGGAAGTCATTACTATTGAGGATATCCCATACCACACTTTCGTCGAATGCATTGCGATTCATCTGGATATGCGCGACTTCGGTGCCTTGTCCATGATGTCTAAATTTCTACGTGACACCTTTATGTCCAATGATGTCTGGAAGCGGTTGTATGTCCAGACCAACCGTGACAAGTACAAGATCACAGACAAATCCGTCCATGTAGGATCAGGTATAGCTCATCATAAGTCCCGTACACCCGCACCAGAGACTCCTCTTCTACACCGAGATATTTGGTACGCAAAGTGGGCTTCTCCATATCCGTATTACAACAGCTTGTATGCCTGTGGGTGTGTTCCTAGATCCGCCGCCGCATACATTGTTCATACCACATGTCACCGTATCCAGGAAAAACCTGATATCGCTGCATACTGGCATCCGACCTACGATTCGGTCGCCATGGCACCTGCGGCCCAAGAGATCTTTCATTCAGTCATCCGCGGCTACAACAAAGATCATCAGCATCAAACACATACCCACGTGTGTACCAATCTTGATCACTATCTGTTAGATACACTGGATGCACCGACGTCAGTCCGCAACTTCAAGAATTTCCGAAAGCAGACTCTCAGCAAGTTTCTTACCCAGACAAAACATGACCAATCCGCCAAGGCAGCAGCCGCCCGTTCCAATCGCAAGATGAAGCAGCTTGAAAAGCACCGGGATTATATCCGACAACTAGAAAGAGAAATCGACTCTGATCTAGCAATCACTAGACAAAACCGAAAGCTAAGTGAATCTCTATGCGTTTCTCTTGGTAAATAGTGACTTATATACAAAAAAATACAAAAAAAAATACAAAAAAAAAAGATAGACAAAAAGAAAGATATTTTTTTTGAGAATAAATTTGCTTGTGAGTGGGATTTTTTTTTCTATACATCTTCCCATATATATATTCTTTTTTCTATTTTTTGTGTTTCTTATTTTTTCTATAATAATTTACTATATATATTTTTCCAAAAAGAATAAATTTGATTTTGAGATTAATTATTTATTCATAATCAAGCATTTCGAAAGCCTTAAAAACTTTCATACGCTCAAAACCTTCAAAAACCAACCCAAAACCGACCTACAACCGACCTTACTGAGTATGGCTACCACCAACGCACCGCTTCTCACCACCCCGGTCATGGAAAAGATCGAAACTTTCGTTGAGAACATCCCATCTGATGTCTTGGCGTTCTGGATGGCGACGTACAGCGCTGACCAGCTCATCGCAAAGTTCACAGACCTTCTCTCCCACCGCACGGAGGTTGTCTCTGAGCAGCCCAAGAAGCGCGGGCGTCCCGCTGGCTCCAAGAACAAGCCCAAGGATACCGCTACTGAGGTCACCGAGACTCCCAAGAAGCGTGGTCGCCCCGCCGGCTCCAAGAACAAGCCCAAGGAAGTCTCCCCGACTACTGAGCTCACCGAGACTCCCAAGAAGCGCGGTCGCCCCGCCGGCTCCAAGAACAAGCCCAAGACACCCGATGCTCCCACCAATCGTCCCCACAAGTTCAAGAATGCCCCATGGTTTGCCGCGACTGTCATTCAGCGTGCCTGGCGCGCTCGTCACAACCCAGCTACTGAGGTCACCGAGACTCCCAAGAAACGCGGTCGCCCCGCCGGCTCCAAGAACAAGTCCAATACACCCGATGCTCCTACCAAACGCCCTCGCAAGCCCGACCAACACACACGCAAGTCCAAAAAGTCTATGACTGCTGCTACCGTCATCCAGCGTGCATGGCGGACTTCTCACTAATCACAAATAATTCTGTAAAATTTACAAAAAAAACATAAAATTTAATAAACAAAAAAAAAATTAAAAATTAATAGGCAAAAAATAAGTTTTTTTACAGAATTTATTTATAATTACAAATTTATATATATATATTTATTTTTATATTTAACTTTTATTATTCTTTTAACAAATTTATTTTATATTTTATAACTTTTATTTTTTGTTTAATACATTTTTATATATTTATCGATAAAATTAAACTTATTTATATTCACTATGTATAAAATATTATATTATTTCACAAGGTTATCTCCATAATACG
>Ga0181412_1000691_pt1 | contig 13827 bp, 11 predicted proteins | sample 35SPOviralmetaG_FD_130113 | JGI IMG/M metagenome (GOLD analysis project Ga0181412, IMG submission 130113) | Marine viral communities from the oligotrophic San Pedro Time Series (SPOT) site, San Pedro Channel, CA, USA - 35 SPOT_SRF_2012-08-15 | ecosystem: Environmental > Aquatic > Marine > Strait... | reverse complement strand
GATGGCTAACTCTTTCATGGCCGTAGCAGTCTTTGGTAATGGCGGTGCATGATATGCCAAGCACCAACAATGAACCGGCTCTTAGTCCGAAGGCTTTGGCTAAAGTTATTTTAGAAGCGGGGCTTACTGCTAAACTCACGGCAGTTGGCCTACCAAACATTACAATACAAACCGATAGTTGGTTTTCTATGAAAAATCAAAAAGTTCCACAGGTAGTATTGACTAATTTTTATCAAGAAACCACTATCGCCAACTTAAATCCTACTGCGACAATAGCACCGACTACAAACATTGGTTATGTTGTGGTTCATATCCTGACACCGACAGATGCCGATATGTGGAAGTTATTGAAAATCATAAGAGAGCAAGTGCTTGTCAATGCTAACAACGGAAGTGCTAACCCAGAATGGGGAGGCTATGGATATAAATTCATCAAAATATCCGATGTTGTCAATGTCGCTGAACCAATTACAGTCAATGACAAAGAGGCTTTCTTTGGTAAAGGCTTTGAAGGGAATACCATAGGCGGGGTTAGAACTGATGTGGAATTAACTATAATGTGGGATAATGCTTAATAACTATTCATGGGTTTGGAACTAATATGGCTAAGAAGTCGAAAGCGACAGAGAAAGCGACAGAGAAAGCGGAAGTAAAGGTTGAAGAGAAAGTTGTTGAAGAAAAGAAAACAACAAAGACCACTAAAAAGGCTGAACTTAAGCCTCTAAATGAATGTCCTTCACCCCTTGATTATGGAACTCCAACAGAGGATTACATCAAACTGGCTTATGGTTTTTACAGAGGAAGAGAACCAACAGATGATGAAATGGCTTTTTACAAAGCAAAACTTGACTCGGAAGGACAACCGAGAATCATTTTAACAAAACTTGCTGACGCATGAGGCGGCTTAAGTGCCTTTCAAAGATGCTGATAAACGCAGAGAATATCAGCGTGAATATCATAAAAAGTGGTATCAAAGTAATGCTGATAAAAGGAGAGCGCAGGTTAGACTGCGACGAAAGCAAACAAGAGAAAAACTCCAGAAGATAAAATCGGAGGGGTCTTGTGTTGTATGTGGCCTATCGGGTCAAATAGCAACATGGGCTTTAGATTATCATCATATTAACCACGATGACAAGGTTGCATCAATTTCTTATCTTGTTGGCAACGGCTACTCTTGGAAGAGAATAGAGAAAGAGATTGCTAAGTGTCAATTAATATGTTCTAATTGTCACCGTATAAAACATTACAAAGAGCATTTGGCGGGCATCAAGCATAATGAAAAAATCGAAGGCAGGGCTGATAAAACCCGCCGTGAAAGAAAAAAAAGAAAGCGTCATGAGCGTAAGAAATATATGACGGCCAAATTAAAACAACTCAAAGAGGAAGAGTGATGAAGTGCATTCGCCCTTTGGCTCACAATCCACAGTTTGAAGGCAAACACAAGTGCAAGGCATGTATGCGTGAGGCGATTGAAGAATATCGTCAGGGGTTAATCACTTCTAATAAACATTATAGACGGTAGGTTTATATAGGACTGACCCATAGGATAGTTTGAGAGGACAGGATTACTCACCACCAAACGAGCAATACCTTATGCAAAAGAGCCGTTAGAATCGGCCTATGAATCTCTTACCCCTAATATAGGTGGGTTATACAAGACCCTCTCATGAGTATGAGAGCAGGTAGTGTAAAACATGCCGAGTATGAAATAATAGAATACATAACACAGAACATAGACTTGAGCGCACTTTATGCTGAAATGGCAGTTGATGTGCATTCTAAAAAACGATTTGATACTGCGGCTGAAAACTTAGTGAAACACCTTGACAAAATGGCCGCTACAAGGCGTAAGAACCTGCCTAAGAGTCACCCTGACAAGGAGGATTGAGTATGCCTTGTCCTAACTGCGGTGGAGGCTTGAAAATGGTTAATCCCGTCGTTTCTAACTCAAAGGATAGAGATTATGATTATGAGTCAGCAATATGTGTTGGCAAGGTCAAGAAACAAGGATATAGACGCATGAAGGTACAAGACGGGCAAAAATACCCAGTTAGTAAGTATTGTATTGTGTATCATAAAAATGGACAACCCTGCGGTTGGAGTTATGGTCGCCACAGAGCAATAGAAAGTCCGTTAAAAATAAGCGAGGACATTTCCTTAACCGCCACCGGAGGTAGCACACCTACCCCATTAAAGAAAAGCCTCACATTGTCTAATTACAGAGTTAGTTAATATCCGTATCGCATAACCATCATCTATGGGGCGAAGGAATTTGAAAGCCGTTGGGTTGTTTGATGGCTTGGCTAACGCACCCAATCCAAGTTTAATATCGGATTCTTTCAACAATTACTCTTTACATTATCAAAATGGACCACCAACTTTAATTCCTACAAATAATTATTTACTTCCAATTAACCCAAGCAGTCTAACAACTCCTGATACTGCAAATTCCAAAAAAGGAGGGTTCAGCCTTTGGATTAAACTTGAATATGAGGTTGGTTTTCATTCAAATACGGCGGGAATCATAAGTATAAATCGTAATGAGGGTGGCATTTATATGAACCCATTTCCCGCAGTAAATCTTAATTTAATTAATGACAATGGAGTTTCAAGACTTCAATTACAAGTTTTATCAACAAATTCATCCGTTATTGATGATTATAATTCAACCCTTACTTTAACAGTCGGCCAATGGTATAATGTAACTGTTGTATTTGATGTAGTTAATAATCAGGAAGTGATTTCCTTGTATCAAAATTCGACACTCGCTACGGTTGCTACAAATCAGTATAACACCGAAGTATATGAAAACGATAATTACTACATCATAGGAATGACGGGTTCATCTTTTATTACAAATCCTGATGGTACACTCTCACCTATATTTACGCCTCTTAAATACACTTTAATAAATCATTTAATTTTCTATGCCGGAACTGCAATTAATCCATTTGTTATGTATGGTCTTTCACCTTCACAACCAACTCCTTACTATCCCACAATAACCGATGCAGGTTTTTTGGCATTATACTTAACAAGAGCGAATCAAACTATTGATAGTAATAGGCTTTCAACATACATGCAAGCACCTACCATTTCTGACTCAATAGATTTTAGAGGAACAAATATCTCCAATATTTATCCTTCGGGAAGAACCGTTACTCAAGATTTTATCAAGAAAAGAGGAACAAATAACATGGTAGGGAATCAATACTCAAGAAGCGTTGAGCGGTTTCATACATGGGCTGATACCACGAATGGGCTTGAAACCCGTTGGGGAATGCCTCAAACGATTAGGGCTTTTTCTCAAGCAGTTACGAATGGAATGTTCATGCGCCCCGCATATTTACCATTTCAAAGAGGCGTTGGTCTTGATGTGCCTTTAACTGCCATGTCTGGTGTTATAGATAAGAAACTCGCCCCGTTGTCTAATGTAAAACCATTGACGGCAAGTTATGTCAATGACTGGCCTAACGCCCCGTCAGTCTTTGGTGGAACTGGGTCTTTGTATCGAAAGGCACATGAGAACACCTACCCAACACAGACAATTGGCACTATCACAGTCAATAATTACAAGGCCGTAGCCCCAACTAAGGGTTATTTCACCCCATCTTTTAGTTAAATAGGCGGTATCTTTATATAGGACAGTCCTAATGGCTAACCATGAGAGGAACACCGAACACCCCCGAACAGAAACTTGCCCGACAAATTATTGCACATCAAATCATGGCAGAGAATGCGTCATGTAGCGCAGGTGCAGGTGGCTACAAATCACCAGAGAACCCTCATGGTGAATGCCCTAAGAAACACCGAGCAATTAATGTTGAAATGAACTTTTTAATTAATGAGTATGAAGCAACTTATGGTGAATGGACTTGTGATAGAATGGAACAGGCTTTTACTGCTTATGATTTACAAAGAGAGTTTTATGCGTTAGAAAGAGAACGCCTTGAGCCTTAATTACTTAAATAGGTGGCAGGTTCACCAAAACACATGACAGAGGAAGCAAAGCGAATCTTAATTGCATCGGAATCACCACTACTAACTACATCATCTTCACAACAAACCAGACGACTTGCCCGACACTTGGCAAGTCAAGGTCACGAAGTCTTTGTTATGGCGTTTAATCATCAAGGAGAGGACTTCTTTCACCCCGAAGGATGGATTATGACCGCAGGTGGCTCTAACTTCGGTGCTACGCCGTTAAACGGTGTTGGTGGTGTAACAGTTATGGATAGAGAACTGAATCGTATTCAACCGAATGTAGTTTACACAGACTTACCTCTTTGGGCGGTTAGTTCTTTAGTCAAAGCATGTAACCAGTTCAAGATACCTCTTGTATCTTATATTACACAAAGAGGACTTCCAATATCAAGAAAATACATTGAACTCCTATCTATGATTCACACTCCGGTGTTTCAAACACATACTCTTTACGCAGGGTTTGAGGATTTGGTAAAAAGGTATAACTCCAAAGGAACGGCAGTCATACAGGAACACAGAACACCGTTTTTAGATAGGTTTACAGAGGAAGAAATAGCAACCATACCATTTACACCCGATGGAAGATTTACTATGCTTGAAGATGAGCAGGTTAAACAAATCAAAACAAATATGGGTTTGCCTGATTGGGATTATACTTTCATATCAGTCGGTAGGAATCAAAACCATAGACAATATCCAAGATTACTTGAAGCGTTTAAACAGTTGGTGTATGACGAAAACCTTACTACGACAAAGCGTAATATTGGTATGATTATTCATTCGGGCAACCCTCAAGATACAGAGGGTGTCGGTTTCAATCTAATATCATTGGTTGAGCAAATGGGATTAGCAAAGCATATAGCATTCTCCGACCAGTCATGTAACCTAGTCGAAGGTTTATCAGTTGATGATATGGTCAAGTTGTATAACATAGCCGATTGCTTTGTTAGTGCTTCAAGTGCTTTTTCAAAAGAATCAACGATAAAAGAAGCCTTAGCGTGCGGGCTACCAGTTATTGTAGCCGATAGTCATATTACAACAAAACACAAGAAATTGACCAAAGTAAAAATTGCTACACAAATTTTAGGGCGTGATGAGATTGTGTATAACATAGTTGATGAGTCAGCCTTGAAAACCGCTATGGCAAAATCTATTACAAAAAATAGTAAGAAATTAAATAACAACAATGAAGAAAAAGATGTTATGTGCGAGGCGTTGGAAGCAGTATTGCTAAAGGCTATCGGACAACCACACCCCAACGGCAATAACTCGGTGATACAACAATGACGAGAAAACGATTCAAACCAGTTAAAGAGAAAGAACCAAAGAAGGTTAAACAAGACCGTTCTAACTACGCTAAGTTAGACCATGAATATGACCCTTTAACCGGAGAACTAAAGGAAGAGGAAATGGATTTGAGCGGCAAACTTTGTCCTCATAGATGTGAATACCACGATGAGCCTTGTGTTGTTGTTTTAGAATACAAGGATAAGCGGGTTCAAAACATGGTTGAAACATTAGCGTCAATAAGTGGAACTGAACCACATACAAAAGAGTCAATCCACTACTGCGAATTATGTCAATTAGCAAATAGACAGAATGGAAATCCGGCGACATATTATCGAAATCCAGAGAACGGTGTTATTTATCAAGATAAGCCACGAAAACTATCTTACAAATTATGGTTAAAGAAACAAGGGAAAACGGTTTAGAACCGCTAATGACCACGAAATGTTATGCCAACCACTTTAACCGACCTAACTCCGCCGGTTGGAACAAGAGCGGGATTGCCTTTTACGGTTGTATGGTCGGATAATGATACTAATTTACACAGTGGAACAAGTGACACAGGCAACCCAATGCAAAACTTGGCTACTTCAAGTATATGGCAAGCCGATTCTCAAACAACACCGAATAACAAACCAACAGTTGTAGGCGGGGCTAACTATGTTTCAAGCGCACTTGGCGACGACTTCATATCTTTGTCAAGTGGAAATGTTTGTTTTCAAGGACAACTTCTTAACATTGGTTCACCAGTTCTTAACTTTGGAACAGGTGATTTAGAGTATGCTCAAATGATGTTACACACCGTAAATGGTAGGAGTGTATCTAAAAGAACTCAACCAGTAGGAACTGCTTTGACATTCACTAAAGCAGGGAGATACAATGTAAGTCATCAGGAACAATACACCGGAGGGGCTACTGGCAAAGGCCGACCTGCTAATCATACTTGGCATAGATTCAGTGCTGAACATGATGGAAGCCAAGTAATGACGCATGACAACGGCTTACTTGAAGCACATGATGTATATGCGGGGAGATACAATGCACCCGTAGTTGATTCTAATCAACCATTAAAAACTGGAATGGGTATAGTTTATGATTCAAAAATATGCTTGCCGAGTAATGGAATGGGTGCAACTTATGGAGATAATCACAATATCAAATATGGAGTTTCAATTAACTCAAGTCCGGTCATGACGCATTATTCAGGCCAAGAAATTTTACCTTCACAAGACCCTTCTTTGGAAGATTCTTACACAATGTCAGCACATTGGGCTATCAATGCTCAATCCCTACAACCTATTCCAATTCATAATTTGTCAATTAATGGTAATTATAAACCAATTTCTCAACCCGATGGATTGGGCGGTCAAGGAACTGCATCTATGCCTCAAAAACCCATACCTTTCAATGAAACAATACAATACATTGGAACTAATGATTTTCTTAGCAGTTCAACAATTACTCCTTCGGATATTAACGACATGCTTTGGCGACCACTTGGCCGACCAGATTTGGGCAACCTATGTGTCATGGATTCATGCGGTTTGATAGGATATGAAGGATTTTTTACTGCAACTGCTTTTATGTCCGTATCGGAAGATGCACAGTCAGGTTGGTCGGGTAGCGATTTAGGAACTTTTGCAGGTATAAACATTCAAGTCCATAGTGGAACTTCGCCAAGAAGGAACAGTGAAGCCTATCGAACTCAATCACTATCCGATAGAGCATACAAATATGGCACAGATGGAAAATATATCACACCGATTACAGAAGCCATGACTACAACTGGAAATCGTGATTCGATTAATGGTGCAAGTTATTATGCAACTGATAATACAAGAAGCGACAATAAAAGCAAATTTGCAGTTGGAAGGGGGGCAAGATGGGCGAGTGGTTCAACTCCGGTCATGCTCGACACTACTACAACGGGAAATACAAATGGAATAACTCAACAGGTAGTCGAAGCCACGCAATATATTCTTGGAGATAACGGACATTTGAACGGAGGGGCTTACACAAAGACCAGTAATTTGAGTCAAGATTTTATGAAAAACATGATACCAACTAAGATACAAATTGTTCCGGCCTTAGTTGGATATGAGGAAGTCACAGTTGAAAAAGGAAATTCCCATCCTCAACCCAATACAAATTCTAAATTCAATAAACCATTGGTTGATTATCATGTGTTAGTCAGCCTTGCACCAAGAACCAGATTATCAACAAAGTCATCAAGTACAAATTCAAAATTTGGAACACCTACGAATAGAAATGCACCGGAAGCAAGAACAAGTGTTAATCTAAATTTGAAAGACGAAGGGTGTTATATTTATCATGCTATATTTAGAATAAATCCACACTTAGAACGGATTTATGTTGATGGGGCGGATATAGCGAAAATAAATTCATCGAATGATAGTTATTGTGTCAATAGTGTCATGCCAAGAAATTTCAACCTACACCAATTAACACCATTCAAACCAATAGCCAGTGCGGGCTTTGCGGAAGTACCGTTGTTATCGGGCGCAATAGAGGCAGGTGGCTTCTATCAACAAGGAGGTATTTCTCATCATTGGTCGGCTGATGTTTTCAATGATGAATTATTTGTTGCCACCGATGTTATTGAAATGGCACATCTAAATTCTCAAATCTATGGAACAGGACAAATCAAAGCGGGTGGAGGGGCAGTTGGAACTGCCACGACACCAGACGGACCGGAAATGATGATTTTCAAATACACTCCTTCTAAAGACCCGTTTTATTCAAAAAGAATGTCACCTAATGGTTACATGGATAGATGGTATTTAGCGACGACATTGACAGGTAGCACCATTTCTCAAAAACAAATAAGTTCCAATGTGACATTTGACCTTTCACAAGCAAATGGAAGTGATAAAGATAAAATTAGAAGAGTCAAAAACCAAGACACGGGCGGTTGGAGTATTCATGAATGGGTATTTCCACAGATAGAGGCTATGCGTTATCTTGGTGTTGAGAATAAGGCTTTCATGAAGCACCCAAGACATTCTCAAAATACTCAAGACCAACCAATGAAACACCCAACTCTTCATGTTGGAGATTTTCAAATTATGGAAGATGGAAGAATGAAGATATTGGCTATTCATCGTGATAGGATTGATACAACTTTAGATTTTCCTTCACCTTTAATCGGTTATCCGCCACAACCAGATATTGCTCAAAATGGGCGTTGCCCTGCGGGTTATTATTATCACAACGGGGTATGCAAGCCAATAAACTCATCAAGAAATACAATACCTGCTGACACAAGCACTACACATTTTGACCCGATTCTTGGTGTTGAAATTACAACAAGTGGACCACCTTTGCCCGATATAGCAACAGGAACACACTATGTAGGGGGCTTGTCAAATTTTTCAGGACTTCCAACATGGAATTTTATGTTAGGTGACACTTATGCTCGCAGTCTTGTGTTATTATTTAATAACAAAAAAGCAAGAAAGGTTGAAGGTTCTAAATTATTCAGTTTCACAAGAAATGGAAATAACATAACTTTAGACTTCAAACCAACCTTGAGATATGAGTTACAATCAAATCCATACATCTTTGATGTTGAAACAGAAGATGGAAATTCATATCACAATTGGAAGCGTGATGTTGGTTTTTGGTCGGGTTCACAATTAGCATATTGGTTTCAAGAGAGCGGTCAAAAAGCAATACCAATTACTTACGGCTCTTATCCAGAGTGTCGTATGTCTTATCCACATTTTGCCAAGTGCTTACCACACTTGCAGTTAGAAGATTTTTTGTTGTATAGACAGTCCACATCTTCACCTTCAACCTTGATGACTCAATTATTTACTGATGCAAATGTTGATGTTGAAAAGGATGAAGATAAGATGTTTTACATTGATGCAAAATTGACAAGACCAGTTAGCGGTTATCCATTTTATCAACCGACAATTAACTTTTCTATGATGAATCCAATAACAGGTGATACATATCAAGCGTATGATGTTCTCCGCAATTGGGGCAATTTAGATAAAGTGTATAAGCACTTATTCCAAACACATTACAATCCTACTACAATTGGATTTGCTGACTTTGGCGCAGGTGCTAATCCACATCAAGAGTTGGGTTGGGCGGGGTGGTCTTTCAAACAAGGATTGTATGATACAACAGTTAGTAATGGGTTTCCATTTTATTCAAATCAACCTCAAGCAGTCGGGGTTACTGGCCTTCATATTGGAACTCAATCAACTGGATTATGGAAGAATTTTTATGCAAACGATGTAAACGATGAGGGGGCAGTTCTTAGTCAATTTACAGGAGGTATGATTGGCATTTCACATCATGGACCTTTGCATTATGGTATAATGTCAGCCGACCATCCCTTCAAACCTGACAGGGTATGGAAGCAAGTCAATGCAGGTCTTGGTTATGAGATACCATTGGAATTACTAATACCTGAAAAAATACAAGTTAGAGCAAGGGCGAAGGCCAAGAATAGTTTAGACCTTGAACTACATTTGCCGTTGCATAGATATAATTTAGAAAACAATCCCATGATTGGAAGAATTAAAAGTCAAATACCGGCTATTTTTGCTCAATCTTCAATGTCGCCTTATATTGCTCAACCGTATCTTAGAACTAATCTTTGGAATATGGAATCCACATTGTCATCAATTGAAATAGGACAGGCGCAGTTAAACCCCGATGCAAGAATACTTGGCAAGCCAAGAAAGACGGGTGGAACAAACTTGTTACTACCCACTTTCTCGGAGTTTTGGAAAGACCATCCAACAGAATATTTCCATGCAGGGGCTATTCCCATCAATACAGGAACAGATTATGATGCTCTCCATGTAGCAAATGAAAGATATTCTCCGGCATTACTTGGGAATATTGATTCTATGAACAAGCACGATTACATAGCAACGGCAGAACAATTGCAGTCATCAGTTGATGTTCACCTATCTAACTCAATAAGGCCAGTGTGGGATAGTGGAGGTATTGTGAGTGCAAGAGGAAGTGGAATTGAAGATACTCCAAACAAAATATACAACCCAACAGTAAGAAGTCAATCGAGCGGTGAGTTTGTAATACAAGGTGGTTCTCATCCAAATGTAGGCATAGATGATGGAACAGGATTGGGAATGGGTCAAAGAATTTTGAGAACTCCTGATGGAACATTACATACATTTAGTTTAGACCGTTCAGCAAAGGGTTCAGCAACAGACAATATATCGGTATGGACTCATTATTCTAAACCGGCTCACTCGGACTTATTTTGGAATAGAAAGTCAGTTAAGGTTACTGATAATCAAACCCACGATGGAAAAGATGAAGTCGGACCACATTTGAAGGTGATTGCCGGTGGCACACCAACAGATTACAGACAACATGGCTCGGCATTTGCTTCCGATAGCAACGGAACAATTCATGCAATTATTGAGATAGGAACTCCCACTTCTAATCAGCATGTTTTGTATTATACATACGCTAAGAGGACTTTAGTTACTACTCAACCGGAGTTAGTATATTCTTGGGATTGGTCGGCTCATACGCCAGTTTTGGTTGGAGGGTCAAACAATTGGGATTTAAGAGAGCCAAGTTTAGTTTGTGACTCCGAAGATAGGTTACATTTGGCATGCAGAGTTGTTGAGCGTACTGTTGGTGCAATACCTGCGGGCAGTCAAATTCTTTACACAATTAAATTACCAAACGAAGTAACATGGCCGTTGTTGGCTTCGGGTAATGGTTCAACCAGATTTACTGCAACCAACGGTGGAACTTTTCAACAAAATAGAAATTGGCAAGTTGTTTCAAGACGACCCGTTAATGATGCACAGGTAAGCACCATGACTATGACAAAAGGACATTATACATACGATTGTGATAAACCCAAAGTATGCTTACAAGGTGATAACTTCCCAGTTGTATTTTACAGAGGGGCAAATTATAACATTGGAACTGATTACAACTTTGCTACTCCTTATGGAAATTTGAGCCATACTTCTATTTATGCAAATTATGGAAAAGTGGATAAAGATTCAACACCGTCGGGTAGGTTTGAATTTGATAGAGAAAATGCTACAATGATTTTAGGTGCAAATACAAATAACGCAGGTAATGGAATACTTTACTATGATGCAGTCATTGACAGTGATGATATTGCTTATGTTACTGGGTGGCAAAGGATAGGAGTTGAAAAGGCATCATACATTGTATCTTGGAAAACAAAGGAAGATTGGTCTAAGCGGTGGGTGTCGGGGTCGGGAATGTCTTACATGAGTTTAGTTAATCAAAATCCTGATGGTATTTATGGTGGTCTTAATTATAATTGGAAATATCTAACAACTACAATATCGGACAAAGATGAGTTGCACATGGTATTCGGTTTCACTATACCCAATATCAATACAGGTACGCCAAGAGTCTTTACTGCAACTGGAACACAGGCGATACAAGCGGGTACTGCTACACCGTTTCAATGGGTTGGAACTCCATCGAGCGCACAGATAGAAGGCTTTAACGAAAATGTAGTGATGATGTGGCCTGACGGTGGACTGAATATGAGTATAGCGCATGGTGAACGGGTTCATTTTATGGAATTATTTATCCCAACAGTTGAGGTATCAAAGCCAACTAATGATTTTGCTTCCGTTGCCCGTGATGTGAATTTACGGTTTTTATCCGTTCCATCTATGGCTTACGATTCAACTACTGGAACATACTCGCCCGCATCATCGGCTCAAACTATGGCAGGGCATGAGGACTTCACTCATTCCTCTCCACAGTTGAGGTATCAAAAGTTTCACGGACACAATGCAGGTGAGATAGATTTACGATGGACTACGAATGAATTATCTTGGTATTCAACCCCGCACTTTGGAAGTAAGTTGTATTATCCGTTTGTTGGCGGTGCTACAATGTCAATCGGTGAGAATACAAATACAGGTGAGGGCATAGCCGGTTGGCCTTGATGTTATCGTGGTCAATAACTTCCACAAGAAACATAGGTATCAAATCAAAACCTTCGACAGTTTATAAAGAATTGAATAGATTGACAATATCTTTATATAGTAGTGACCCCTACGATTAAACAGAGGGAACAGAAATGAGCCAAGACGAATACGAATATGAAGAATATGTAGGAATGAAGCAAGACCACTTAGATTATATTTACAATACTACTGCGGAAGATGTAGCGTCAAGTGATGCTGATAGAGAATTAAGAGAGGTTCTTTACCTTCAATCCGATATTGAAAATGCAAATATAACTACTACAACTGGAAGAAAAATAAACACCCATAGAGTCGTAGCAAGACTATGCTACAAACTAACAAATTAAATAGGTGGATATTTTAGTATAGATTATGGCGGTAGTCCGTATCAATATACCAAGCAAGGCAAAACTGCCTGATAAATGGGATGAGATACGCCCCGACTTCCCCATGCCGACACCGAGAAAGTATCAAGATGATGCTCTCTCTGTAATGTATTGGGCTTTACAAAACGACGATTTTGATAACATTGTTCTTCAAGCCCCGACAGGAATTGGTAAATCGGCAATTGCCATGACAATACAGAATCAGTTTCAATCAGCATATCTAATGACTCCTTCACTTGGTCTAATAGACCAATACAAAGCCGACTACGGGCATAAACTGGAAGAAGTTAGAGGAAGAGATAATTTCCCTTGTTGGGTACGAACAGGAACGGCTAAGTCAGCCCCTTGTTGGACTAAAGCCGGTTCATGTCGCCATGCAAAGCGTGATGTGGAAGAACCATGCCCTTACTACGAACAAAGGTGGGCGGCAGAGGATGCACGCCTGACTCTTAGCAACCCTGCTTATATGTTTAGAGCAATTAAAGGAAGAACAAAGTTTGACCAACGGGATTTTGCTATTATTGATGAAGCACATGACATGGAGGGTTTCATGAATGATTTACTGGAAGTTAGATTGTCCGAGAAAGAATGGCACAGGATATTTGGTGCAGGTCAAAAATTTCCTTCACATTTCACGCCTCAAGACTGGAAGGTTGAGATAGGCGATAGAATAAAAGTAGCCCGTAAAGTAATGTCCGATGCCGAAGATGATTTGGGATTGACAGTAAATGAGAAAGAAGTTGAGAAAATAAGAGAGGCAGTTAGTAAAATAGAAACTGCGTTTGAGATATTACTTAAGCCCAACAATGTTCACATTTCATTTGATAACTCCAAATATGGCACATATCTTTGTTTGAAACCAATTAGAGTTAGGGATTATGCGTCAGAGATTTTGGAAATGGTAGCAAGAAAAAGGATATTGTTATCGGCTACAATACTTGACATTGATACATTCCTTCACGGATTAGGATTAGATGCTCAAAAGACTCTGTATATCAATATCACAAAGTCACCATTCCCCCAAGAGAATTTCAATGTATATTATGCGCCATGTGGTTCTATGTCATGGGCTAAAAGAAAACATACATTACCAAGACAGGTGAACGCAATAGATGCTATCATGAATAAATTTCCTCATAAGAGGGGGGTTATTCTTCCCCATAGCCACGCCATAAGAAAAGAGTTGG
>Ga0181412_1000683_pt1 | contig 13949 bp, 13 predicted proteins | sample 35SPOviralmetaG_FD_130113 | JGI IMG/M metagenome (GOLD analysis project Ga0181412, IMG submission 130113) | Marine viral communities from the oligotrophic San Pedro Time Series (SPOT) site, San Pedro Channel, CA, USA - 35 SPOT_SRF_2012-08-15 | ecosystem: Environmental > Aquatic > Marine > Strait... | reverse complement strand
AGTGAATATGATTTGTCTGAATATATCTTTTTTCCATTTCCACAGCTTCCGATATGTTTTCCATTTACGAAGGATCCGCAATTTTTATCGCAAAGATGCATCTTACATTTTTTGTTAGTCCAAAAGCGAGTTCGCTTCCTGTAAGGTTTTCCATACATACAATAATCGGCGTCAACAAAATCCAAATCTTTCATAAAGGGTTGGTCTTTCAATAAACCTGTCTGCGGATTCTCCATGAACCAATAAGCACAGTCAAAATATTTAATTATTTCAAGAGTTCTCATTACGATTTTATTAGCTCCATCAATATCTCTGACTCCCCTTGTTTTGGCTTTTGAATATTCCGTACACGGGGGAGAAGACCAGACGATGCCAAACTCATCTTTTGGATATTGTTTATAATCAAAGTCCATGATGTCGCATTTATGATCTGCGGGAAGTAGAAAGTCAACTGAAACGCTTTCCCACCCGAGAGCCTTACAACATTTTCCGACTGATCCAGTACCCGAGAATAATTCCAAGACCTTCATTCTGTTTTCTATTATAATAATATATAATAATATGTTTTTAAGTAGTTTTAATCTATTATTATTATAATAAATACTTAAAAACAAGGAATTAAACGGATATTGTTATGAAAAGGGGCTTAAAGAATAACTAATTTTAAAATTAGTTATTCTTTAAGCCCCAATATAGTCATTATTTAAGATTAATTACATATTAACGGCATATTTATTACTTAAAACAATAATAATATAAGATTATAACATGATTATTCAAGGAAAAGAAGGTTCTATGGTTTTATATTGGAAAGATAAATATATTTGTAGCTTCCCACTTGGAAATAATAAAGTTGAAGATTATAAATTACAATCTACAAATCTAATCATAGATAGTTTCAAACAAAATCACAATATTAAACTTCAAATAAAAACTTACAACTATTTTTGTGAATGCATCTATCAGAAGAAAATAAATAAAAATAAAATATCAGGATATGATCTTCAAACCTTTTCTGCGTGTTGTTTGGCGTTAGTTAAATTAAAAGTATTCGATGAAGACGACGTTATTTTTATTGCTCCAAGAAGAAAGAAACGCGGGAAAATATTTAAACAGTACCGAATATAATTTTTTGAAGTTGTTTTGCTTTTTTCTTATTCTCACTTGATAAATCATCAATTTCTAAATATCTATCAAGGGCGTTTTTTATTTCATTTTTTTCGGCTTTTGAAAAGCCCTTTGTTTTTCGCGTATCAATTAATCTCGTTAATATTCTTAATTGAGCTTTACTTTGTTTTATGTCGTCTTTATCCATGTCTTCTAATTGTGAAGCTTGTAGTTCTTCAACGGATGATTGTATACTAATCAATGCATTATTCAAAGTAATTTCTAATTCTTTATTAATTCTTTTTGGTTCTTTTTCAACCTTCTCTTTCTTTTTCTTTTTTAAATTAACTTTACCCAATACTTTTTTATCTCCTTCAATTTTTAATTCTACGAGTACATTATCAACATTTTTTGGAGTTGATATATCAAAAATTGGTCTCTTACCTTCTTTGATTGCTGATATTTGTTTTGGATTTAATTTAACTCTTTCTATCCCAGAGAAATCTTCGTATATTTGCTTTAACCCTTTTTGGATTGCTTCATTGTTTGGTTCTACTCCTTCGGTTTCTTCCATGCTTTTAAAGTTTAATATTGCGAACATTTTTCGTTCTTTCTTTTTTTTTACTTCCTTCTTTTCAGCGTTTAATTTATCAATAAAATCTAATGTTTTATCATCTCCTTTTTTTGGTTTCTTTGCAATTTTACCCTTTACTCCGAGTACTTTTATATCTTTCGGATTTACTCGCGGTCTCAATGGTTCTTTCTTTAATTTTTTCTGTCTTCCCTTCTCATCAGCTACGGCTGTTTTTCTAATTTCTCTTTCTTTCTTTTTCTTTTCCATTTCTTTTTCGGCTTTCTTCTCTGATGCCTTCTGCTTCTGAAGTGCAGTCTTCTCTTTCGGAGTTAAGATCTTATCAGTATCTTTTAATTTTATCTGTCTACCACGTGACACCTTCTTTTTGATTACTTTGTTCTCATGGTCTATTTCATAGTTTTTCTCTTCCAATAATTTAACCATATCTTGGGCTGTCGCTCCCTTTGGAATTGTAATTTTAGAAAGTACATTGTGGGCTCGAATCAATTTACGAAGTTCAGTCTTTGACAACATTTATAATAATAAACATATAAAAAATAGTGCGTTTAAAAATTAAAAATAAAATAAAGTATAAGTTATATAATGATCCACAAGTCACACTCCAAAAATGATTTAATTGATTTAATCAATCATCTCGGTCTCAAAATTACGTTCTCCCATCAAGATAATAAAAAAGATATTCAAGATAAGTTTAAGATTCTTTTAAAGAATAATATTGAAATTAAAAAGAATTATTATAATATTGAAAATAAAGATGGATTAAAGTTCTTCCTTCAAAATCAAAATAAAAAGAAATTATTAACTACCAAAGAAAAAAATGAAGTCATGAATATCGCAAAGTTTATCATTAATTATTGCAAGAGCGGATATGATCTTGATTGCTCCAAATATAATTCTATCCAAGAAATTATTGATGATATGGATTATATAAAGCAGTTCGGAGATATTCCTTCAGTTCGAAGATGTTGTAAATTATTAAAGGACGATCTTAAAATATTACCCATGACCTTCAAACCTTACATTTCCCCACAAGTACAAAAAACTCTAGATGATAAAAAAATAACAAAGTCCGTCAGATACGCCAATCTTAAAATAAGACATTCTACTCCCGATAATCCTGTCATCGTGTATTTTGACTAAAACCCGTTTTTGTAAATAATTCTATAGTATAATATTTTCACAAAATCGGGTTTTGAAAAGTGCGTTTAATTCATGAAAAATAAATATATTAAGATAGTATAAATATGGAAATCCCTGAAAAAATGCCTTATTCTCTTGAAGACTTGTTGTCATGTAAAGAATACGAAATAAATAAAATAAAAATAAATTATAATAATCTTAAAGCGTGGTCGCCCGAATTAAAATATAAAATTATCGGAAGTAAAGTCATCAATTCTTATCAAATAAGAGAACTTTTAAAATGCAGGAGAAATGTTAAAAATTATCAAACTCTTTATGATATATATAATAATAATCAAGAAGACAAGTTTTGGTCTGATGTACTAATAAGAAAAAGTAAACATAAAACACATTATCCAACTAAACCAGAAACGATCGAAACTTTCAGACTCAATAAAGGATCTATCGTTATTTTTAAACCGACTATCGCGAAATATATATATAATAAATATAACGCGAAATCAGTTCTTGATCCAACCGCGGGTTGGGGTGGAAGGCTTCTCGGGGCTTCTTCCCTTGATATTAAATATACGGGATTTGATACGAATACATCATTAAAAAAAGGATATGATAAAATGATTCATGATTTAGATTTAAAAAATGTTGAAATGATTTATCAAGATAGTTTAAGTTATGATTTTTCTGATTTAAATTATGATTTAGTTTTAACTTCCCCGCCATATTATAATTTAGAATTATATGAAAATATGACACCCTTTGAATCAGAAGATATTTTTTATAATAAGTTTTTAATTCCTTTGATGAATAAATGTTTCCAATATCTTCAAGATGGCGGAAAAATGTGTTTTAATATTTCCCCGGAAATGTATATGCATCTAATGAATCGCGGATATAAAGAATGTACTGAAAAAGTTGCTTTGATTCAAAGTAAAAAAAATCTTAATGATAAAAGACAAGATTTCATTTATGTTTGGTTCAAAGAAAAGTGCGTTTAATTCATGAAAAATAAATATATTAAGATAGTATAAGATGACCCAATTTGATATTGATTACAAAAAAGGAAAAGAAAGTGAAATTAAATCTCTCCCCGACCTTCAAGCTGTTTTCGGAAATGATCTAATATTAGATCCCGAGATGTTCGCTCATTTTGATTATCATAATGATAAATATATGGCGGAACTAAAAACCCGCGATGATATTGTTTTTAAAGATGGAGAGTTTCACTATACAACAAGGAAAGGAAAACAAATGATATTGGATTCAATTTATTTTGATGCTCCGAAAATGAGATTCGGTTTTCAACATAATAAATGGAGAAGGAAAAATAATGAAAAAGAAAAAAGATTTTTCTTGATTTGGAAATGTAATCAAGAATATTTTTATTGGGAATTAAATTGGGATAAAGTTGAATATTTTACTGAAGAACAAAACAGAGACTTCGGACATGGATACAAACAAACAAGAGATGTCATTAATGTTAAAGTTGATTATATAAAAAGATTATCTACTCTTTCTCTTTAATGTAAACCTTATTTTGAGTTTCGACCGAATGACCCATATTGTGGGCTAGTTCTTCTTGTTTTTCTTTTAGTTTCGCGAACTCTGTACCTTCTCCGAAGTGATGGCTGGCTACTATCTTTCTCATCATCGTAGTACTGACACTCTTTCCATCTAAATATTTTTTTGAAGTTCGCATCAATAATTGTGAAATCATATTTCGGCTTAATGCATTCCCCGTTGATGAAGTAAATAAAACGTCACTACTCTTTTTTCCAGTTTTACGAATATACATATTCAAAATCTTTTCAAGATCTTTTGGAATATCAATCTTCTTTTCACCCCATTTTTTACTGGTTTTATACTCGTTATATATACCATACATCTTACCCTTTTCTTTGATTAAATAATTAGTAGACTTTTTATCATCATCCGTTAAAGAGTTATAAGCCTTCTTTCCATTCAATAAGATTTGTCCCGCCATATCATTCCGAGTGGGGATCCTTAATAAAAAATTATAGATAGTATATACCATCAATAATTCTTTATCTTTACCAGTTAATTCAGTTTTCTTTTTTAATCCCTTTTCTTTTATTTGATTATCCATCTTTTTAATCATCGCTTCAATCTCTTCATATTTTGCGAAGTTCTTGGATTGTGACTCGGAAATCTTCCCCGATTGTTGGTTTTTGTCGTACATATCATTTAATTCATTTCGGATCTTATCATATTTTTCCAATAGTTTATCATATTTTTCATCATGATTCAAAGCCATCAATAAAACAATAATTGCATTATAAGTATTTCTTCGGGAAGTATAAGCTTTATCTTTTATTTTTTCCGCGACTTTTTCAGGGTCATCAAGGAAATCATAATTCTCTGAATCAAATAGTTTTTTTAATTTATTCAAATGAGTTTCATATTGCTTGATAGTATTTGTTTTTAGATGGGGTCTTGCTTTTTGGATTTCGTCCATAGCGTTATCAGAATTAATCTTCATATATTTATAATATATATTAAGATTATTTTTTTAAATAATAAATAATAAAAAAAGATTATTAAAACCCGATTTTGTAAATAATTCTATAGTAAAATATTTTTACATTTTCGGGTTTAAGCATTAATCACATCGAACATTCCATTTGATAGACGAGCTACTCGGAGATATTCGCAAAAGTTTCTCATGAGATCAGCTCCACTTCCCGCATAATTACCCGAGAAATGGATTTCAAGACCACGCTGTCCGACCCGTCCGCCTGTGAGTTTTGTTCCAAGATAAAAGAATGCAGCATCAAGGTTTGTATTCTGTGGGCGACCGTTTAGAGTGTTAGTTGAAATAGTGTTTTTCTGTCCTGCATATTCTGAACGAGTGACGAATGGGACGCCTTCGGAATCGGTTAGAATAGAGAAAAGACGAGCTGTATTATCTACGTCAGAAGTAAACTCAAATCGGTCATTATATCTGATATTATATTTAACTATGCCTGGGACACCCGCTGCATCACGTGGGGGAGCGATAGAATTAGAGTGAGTTAAAATATTCTGTTCGCCGACTCCAGTATCTGCGAAACAAGTAATAACTCGCGGGACTAGACGATTAGCCATACCAAGATTTCTAATAAGTCCAGTAGTTAGAGAACCCCCCGTAACCGAACTTTCTACGAGCCGATAATCAACAAAAGAGAAGCTCATATCTTTATTCGCATTCGCAAATCTTTCCATTTCATCACTTTCTCCATAGTATACATAATCAGCACAAAACTTAAGATCAGAACGACGAATTAGAGATGCTTGACCATTCGGGTCAGTGTCCGCGACTTGCATTCTGTATCCCGTAGTCGGATAAAAAGTTAATTCAATGTTAATCGGTTCATTAATCATGTAAAGGGGAAGCTGATTAACCTTTAAGAATGGGAAAAGATCAGAAAGATCAATTGAATATGTTGGGGATTCCGCCTTATGGTCGTCATCCATCAAAGCCCAATTCGGGACGTGAAGTTCTCCATCTTCATATTCATATCCATTATCTAACTGATAAGTCGGGGCTTCGTCCTTTGTACCATTAGTATAATTGAAGGCGTGATTCATGAAACGCCCCGTCGTATACATTTCACGTTCAACATTGTTTTCATTTTTAATTAAAGAAGATTTAACACCGAATAATGAATCCCAAGAAGAAACTTCATTCAGAGTTTTATTACCAATTTTTAAAACTGCCTTTTTGACAATCTGTCCGATCCCAGTAACTGGGTTAAAATATCCATCATTCACTCCCGCCCCCGCTTCAACAGAAAGGAACAATTTTGAATGACTATGAAGGAAGCCTTTATTCTGTAGAGTAAATCTACAGAAACCATCTCTTGCAGGGTCGCCCTGATTGAATACTACAGGTTCAAGAAGGTCAGTTTCGATCTTCTGCTGAAAATTAACTGGGATTTGTGAAAGCGAAATTAGATCGGGAATACTACCATCATCAGAATAACTCATTTTTATAATAATGAATATATTAAAAAAAAGATACTTTTATTATTAAAAAAAAACAAATAGAAAACAAAACCCGATTTTGTGATTTATTCTATAGTATTATATTTTTACATTTTCGGGTTTCTATTGAATGAGCTGAACCCCGCTTTGTGAATATAGAAGAGTAGCCTTTGCCTTGAAGAACAAAAAGACGCCGACAGGATTATCTGTATTTAGTTCTGATTCAATAGATACTCCGAACTGCTGATTCGTGAAATCTTCTCCTGCATCTCCGATTCCGTACGAGACGCCGAGACCCATAATCGCCCCGCCATCAGGGAGACGCGAATAAGATGTTGGCTCTTGTAGAGTTCCCATGAGATAATTACGATTAGCATTCTCGGGGGAAATAGTTGATCTTATTTGACTGAACGGGGGAACGACAGCATCATAAAGACCCTTTATGATTTGTGGGTCGGGGAGTTGAGTATTTGGATCATCTAAAATAACATTATTGAAATCAAACTCCGCGGGATATTTTGTACCACCCTTCAAGAACTGAACCCGTTTAATTGCTGCAAGCTGACCGCCTGAAGCGTTTACAGAAAGATTGGAAGGATAAGTCGTTGCCGTTCCGTCAGCCGTTAATGTATTAATATTAGCTACAGGCATAAAAGTCATGAAAGCTGACTGAAGATTTTTAAGAGCTAGAGAATATTGGATTTGAGCGTTCGTTGAATTGATGGACGTATACAATGAAGTAATTGTATTAAACTCAAATGAACCCGATGGAGCAGATGCTCTCATATCAGCAGGCATATCCTGAACTTCACAACATAATTTAAGATCTTTCAGTCTGTAATGAGATTCACCAAGACCAGCTCCAACTACACCATCTTCAAAATATAGAACATTCGCATCAGGCATCAACATAATTTCAACTTGAACTCCACCAAAGGCGTCGGCTCTTAAATCAACAAAGTTTCCAGACTGACAGAATCCACAAGGGAGATGAGCCGAAAAACTCGTCGTTTGAGTTCCCAGTGCATTATTTTCTACGACAGACTGGCGGAAGGCATCGGGGTTCGGCATCTGAAGGGTCGTTTCTCCCATGTGACCGATCTGATCGTTCAAGGAGCTTGTAAGTCCCGAGTATGTATTATACCATTTAGCATAATGGCGGATTTGTTCGCAAATCATCTTGGAGCGGTGAGCTCGAATAGTAAGGGAATCAAATACATTATAAATACCGAGTCTGTTATTCATAGTTAATTTATTTCCCGCTTGAGCGGGGGTCGGGTCGGGAGAATCGTTGTCAGAATAAACATTTAGATTGCCGACGATTCTAATGGACGCGGGATCTAATAGTCCATCTTGAGCAGAGATAGTAAAAGATAGTACGGGAAAACCGTTCTTAAAAGATACAACACCATCAGCGGGGACATTATCAGGGCGGATTTCAACATATCGGGAAGTCATTTTTATAATATTTATAATATTAAATATTAGAAAGAAAAATAAATAAAAAAAAATATTAGTTATCTAATTTAAGAAATTACCGAAACGGAAGCTTGACCGATCATGAGACGGCGAACCGATACAACAAAGGAATTGAAAAGCTTGGGTTTAGCTGGAACTCCCGTTCCCGTATATTTTAGAATGACCGCAAGATCTTTTCCGCGGAGATCCAAAGCTCCTTGATTGACACCGAAGCCCCTTCCAAAAATAAAATTATCCTTGAAAGCTCTGAATGAACGGGGGACGATCCCAGCATTATCCAAACATTTTTCAAGTTCGTACAGATGGAATGCATCTATGCTGTTACGAGATGCGATTTTAGAAACATCAATCGGTCTCGAAGGTGTGAGACGCCCATTGATAGTATACTGAATATCTTTCAGTTCGTCGCATATTCCCGTATACCCCGAGCGATTCGCGTTTAGTTGGACGTCTTCAGTATCAAGATTTTTAAGGATTTCATAAGTTCCAAGTCCGCAAATCTTTTGAGCCGAAGTATATACAGAACTATCTTGTGGGACTACTAACAGAGATTTTGCCCGACTATTTTGTGCGTACACCTGAAATGTTGTTTGACGATCTGAAGCAAGAATACTCGTCTTGTAATTTGTCGCGGTTAAAATATCTATTTCAATATTCTTTCCTTCTCTGACTTTCTGAATCATTCCCCGTTCATACCCTGGGTCTAAATGAACTTGGGCGATGTTTAGATTTACATTTGAAATCTTGTAATTTGGTTCAAATGATGCAGCTTCTTCAACTGCTACGCTATACATACAATCTGTTCCCGAAACAACTTCACTCGCTGCAGCACCCGTATTTGAAACTCCCGCTCCATCAAGTTTAATTTCAATCAATCCATTCGTTGAAAGATTTATCTGATCTATCTTCATCGTACCCGACATATCAGATCTTCCCGCATCTGCCGTAGAGTTCTTATCAATAAACTTAAAAGTCTCTCCAATAGCAAAAGGGAACTTCGCGACAGCATCATCTCCCGTTAAATTATTATCTGAACGAACATAAAACACAGTCTGTGCAGCTCCGCCAGTCGCCCAATTATTGGGGGCTGCAACGTCTCCGTTCAAAGAATGGAAAACGGGATTCAGGGGGAGACGGCGGAAACGAGTGACGGAGTCTAATTGTTTAATAACGTCTCCCGCAGGCATAGTATCAATTTCAATATATAATCCCGAAGTCATCATGAGTGGGAAGATATGTTCGTTTTGTGCGAATATACCAGTATGAAGCGGGATACATAGTTTCGCGGTTAAGAAAGAATTGTTCGTCCAAGCATCCGCGGGAGAAACTTGATTTCCAGTTGTCTTTTTGAAATATGGATTCGTAATAGTATTCGCGAGAGCAGACTGGGACGAACCCGCTGTCCCCGAGTTTGCGATATTATGTACCGAAGAGCCTTCACGTAACGCTCTGTAATTACGAGCAGAATTATCAGTATCATAATCATAACGAACCGAACATAGAGAAGAATATGAATCTATTTCTTCAAGTAACGTTCCGCGTGTACCATCATAAATGCGAATATTTCTAATTAAAGCATTTCCGCCCATCTCGTCAAGCTGAAGCTTCGTTGGGGGAGTTCCCGATGGAAGACTAATCTTAAAATTAAAATCTAAATATGAATCTTGACCCGACATGAACTTCGTTGATGGATCAACGTAAATCTGGATCTTCTGTTCGGGGTCATATTCCAATCCATTCTCTGAAGGAACAGAAATAAAGGTTTGACCGATTCGCATAGTATCATCTACTTTCCAATATGAACTCATTTTTATAATAATGAATATATTAAAAAAATAACAAAAAAAAAATTAAAAAAGATTATTTCTTTTTCAAATGGACTTTATCAATTTTATATGCTTTAGATTTCGGATTGATTGATGCATAGACTCTAGCCATCGCCCATTGCTCATCACTTTTAACGCTTTTCCTTACACTATCGGGACGGGAAAAAAATGCTCCTTGTCCTTTTTTATATATGATTTTTAATCCTTTTAATTCATATCCCGATATATCTGAAATCTCTTTTAATGAATGAGATTTTGATAAAGGTTTTATTTTATGTTTACGGTTGAAATCTTGCTTATATGTCATTTATTTTTATATTATATTATATTTTATTTTAAAACCCGATTTTGTAAAAATATTTTACTATAGAATTATTTACAATTTCGGGTTTCAAGAAACTCTCCCAGTTGATGCGGGATCTACTGTTTGAGCGACAACTGGGGCTTCGGTTTCCTGTGTTTTTAATTGGTCTGCAGCTTTATCTTGTTTACCCGAATCAAGGAAATCTCCAATCTCTCCAAATGCTCCACCGACTAAATCAACTGCTCCACCAAGTAATGCAGCGGGGGGGAATACAGTACCACCAACATCAGCTATAGCCCCGCCGATCTGAAGAAGATTTGAAGTCTTTGATGCCCAATTATCTCCCGCGATTCCCTTTCCTGCTTCTAAAGATTTAATATCTTTATATATATCTAATCCAGCAACACCAACAGAACCAAGAGTTCCAACTTTACTTCCAATTCTACTTGCGAGACCTTCGCCTTCACCCGATTCAAATACATCATCTCCCACGTCTTCTAAATCTCCAATATCTCTTGAAGCCGACCCTGTCTCTCCAACTTCACCAATATCTGCCCCGCCCGAAGTTTGTTGTGCTTGAGTTGTCGGATTAGAAAAAAGAGTACCACCTTTATCCAAATGTGACTGAAATGCTTTCACTTGACTTGGAACTTTTCCCGTCGCCCAAAATTGACTTGTAGCATCCTTCGTTGCTTCAAGAACATCTGACGTTTGATTTTGACTACGGAGACCTGCGATCTGCCCCGCTAAATCGTCATTATGAGTTTTAATTTTTTGGTTTGCGTCCATGACACTCTTTGCACGCATATTCCCTTCTTGTATTGCCCCGACATCTGAAGAGTATAAATCCATTTTTATAATATAAATTATATTAAAAATAAAAGAGAATAAAAAAGAAAAAAAAATAAATTATTTGGGATAGATTTGTTCTTCAAAACGGATGAAGGCGTGGGGCGGATTTTCCGATAATTTCAAATATAAAAATGAATATCTTTCCTTATGAGCTTCGAGATACATTTTCATCAAGTTCTTTTCGCCGTCTCCAGCTCCATCAGATGAAGGAAACATAGATCCATATTCTTCAATAATTTTCATCAACTCTTTTTGGTTCTGTTGTTTAGTGATAATTATGTCCGTGGCGTTGTTTCTAATTAGTCCACTGACGGCTCGAAATGATTGAGTCGCGATAATAAACATATCTATATAATGACGGAATCTAGTTGCAAAGAAACTTACTGCATTATTTTTTGAAAAGTCTTGAGTTAAAACGTCATCAAGTACCAAAGCAAAGGTCGGGCGTTCAGTCGCTTCATATTGACTCTGACTCTTTTTAATATCTTCTATGATTTGATCTGAATATTCTGAAGTCGCGTCAAAATATTTATCTAGTAATTTTCCTTTGTGACATGAATGAAGAGTTGTTGATACAACCTTCACGATGTCAAATCGGTCTTTCATCATCTCGGGGTTCATTAATAAATTACATATTAAATTACTCTTGGCTGAACGTACAGATCCAATAATCAAAAGTAATGAAGGCATAGAAGGGAGATTTTCATGTATATCTTCAAATCTCAATGAAGGTTCAGGATCTTTTACTTTATACACTTTCGGAGCTTTCTTTTTCGGTTTATTTGGTTTACTATCCATTATTATAATATTAAATATATTATTTTTAAAAGTTTAAAATATTAAATTATTTTTAAAACCCGATTTTGTGAAAATATTATACTATAGAATTATTTACAAAATCGGGTTTTTTCTATACTTAATCAAATAAAATAATTACAAAAACGGGTTTTCAAATTAATAGCAACTATCCCACCGATTAGATCCATCGCGATAAGAATAACTACCCGTCGCCTTCTGTATTGTATTTAACATTTTTTGTTTATCTCTTTCAATCATCTCGGCTTCTTTCTTTTCTTTCTTCCTTTGTTTTCTAACAGCGTCATATTTCATGATGGCGTCATATTGTGCGTCTTCTAAATCTTTTTTAGTGAATGTAGTAATTCCAACAGATGGAGAAGGTTTACTTTTTTGTACTTCGGCATCATCAGAATCAACATCTTCTTTTAGTTTCTTAACTCTTTTAATCTTTTGAGTTTTTAGTAATTCTTTCTCTTCTGTGTCTAAAGCTTTCATTTTCTTCTTTTCTTCAGCTTTAGCTTTTCTTACAATCATCGCTTTCTCTCTTGCAAGAGCGAGCTTCTGTTTATGTTCTTCGCTCATCGGTTTCCTTTTCTTCTTCTCTTTCACGGGTTTCAATGGTTTCTCTTTCTTCAAAGGGATTCCTTCTTCCATGAGTACTTCTTTCACTTCATCGGGAATAACTCCAATATTATCAGGCATATCATCGAATATATCTTTTGATATAATTTGTTCTTTTTCTTCTATCTTAATAAGTTCTTCTTGTCCCTTCGGGGCTGAAGCGTTCTCATCTTCATAAACAAAGTTTGGGTTCTCTTCTCCCGTTTCTTCATTTATATCTTCTTCCTGAAAATTAAAAAGAACTTGCGGTGGCGGTTTTTTACTCATAGTTATAATAATATATAATATAAATTATTATAAATTATAAAAAATAACTAAAAATTATTAAAAAAGAATATAAAAAAAAGTATAAGTTAATCTATTAGATTATTCCATTACCTTCATTCCAATTTCTCCGCCTTCTTTAGTTCTGAAATATAATACAACGATTGATTGACCTTGAAGGATCTTCGCATATTGTTCGTTCGAATAAACAAAATCAATATTAAACTCGGAGACCTTCATATCATAAGGATTTTTAAGATCCAACCAAATAAGATTTTTCGGCTCGTAAAAGATCCGTTGTGATGAACCTGTTGTCATCCTTGAATCGGCTGTTGGGAGATGTGACAGGATCGTTGATTTATTCCCAGTTCGTGCATTCATGACCTGTTGTCCGAACCCGTTTAACCTTACAAAAACGGACAGCATAGAAGTCAGCTCGGGGGCTTTATCGGACACAAACTTAATCGCGGGGAAAGTCCCACTTCCATCAATAACAACCGAACGACCTGGGAAACCAAATAAGTCACTACACGATGCCCCCCAAGTTGGTTCATAATCAATTGAAGGTTTTAATATCATAACGTATTTATTATCAATCGCGGAGTTGTTTAGAGTATTATTTATCTGATAATCAAATGGAGCGAGAGTTTCTTTCGGATCTAATATTCGCCGATTGTCTACTTGACGACATCTATTTAATGCATTAAAGTTCGCCAAGTTTGAAAGAAGACTTGCAGTTTCAAACCAACCCCCCTTATTTAAAACTCTACTATTATAATCGTCAAGAGCCATTCCTGAAAAGTTTGTTAAAGTCATATTGTTATTTGCTCCAGCTCCAATTCCCCCGACAAAAAGAACTGGATGAAGACACCAACAAGTCTGCGTGATTGGTTTAAAATATGAATCTTTTGGTTGTCCGTCAACATATTTTGTAATTAGTTCATCGGGTTTTCCTGTTTGAAATCCGTACACTTGGACGTCT
>Ga0181412_1000682_pt1 | contig 13970 bp, 10 predicted proteins | sample 35SPOviralmetaG_FD_130113 | JGI IMG/M metagenome (GOLD analysis project Ga0181412, IMG submission 130113) | Marine viral communities from the oligotrophic San Pedro Time Series (SPOT) site, San Pedro Channel, CA, USA - 35 SPOT_SRF_2012-08-15 | ecosystem: Environmental > Aquatic > Marine > Strait... | reverse complement strand
CTCCATTTCCATCCATCCTCAGGTCACCAATGAGGTTGCTTCCTATCATGTAAAATTCCTGCGCCGTCATATCCCCCTTGTCTATCAATAAATTAACAGCTTCAGAAGGGCTTGAGAACAAGTCTAGTATTGATGGATCAACAGGGTCTGGATCAACCACGACTGGTGGGTCTGGATCTGGGTCAACCACAACTGGCTCGTCTGGGTCCAATATACTTAAAGTAAGAGGATTAATCGGGGGAACGATTTGTGGCGCATATATAGACGCCCCTACGGTGACTTGTGAAAGCCATAACAGCAAGTCAGCACCGCCAGAACCTCCGTCACCATTCAAGTCGCCAATTATAGCAGCAGCAGCGTCTGAGCTTACCTTTCCAGCTGCCTGTACCGCGTTTATTATTTTCATATCAGGACTCATTGAGTCTGAGATCGCTTCCATTTGCACCTGGGTGGGGTGCTTCGACACATCATCCTCTTCCTTCAACTCCAACAAGTAATCTATTGCTAATTCTGCACTCATATCATCATCTGTTAAATCTGTTTCAAATAACTCGTTATACGCTATTGTAAATGGTAGGTTTGCGCCTGTTGCTACGTCTCCGCCATCGTCCTCATCTCCGCCTTCATCTTCCCCTCCTGGGGCTACAGGCTTTGAAGGTTCTTGATTTACTGTAACAGCACCAGTTGTAAGCCTTGTTTCTGGGTTTAAAATAGTGAGCAAGTACTCGTCTTTTAAAGGGTCGTACCCACCAACAATTCTTATTTGCTCGTCATCACTAATAGCTCTTTTTATGCTGGCTCTAATAACGGACGACATGCCCTTGCTTGATATCTCCTCAACTCCTTTTTGTTTTGACCACCTGTATACCTTTGAAAGGGATTTATTGCAAAAGTAAACCTCTTCATTGGAGTCGAATATAGAAGAAGGATCTGTAGAAACTCCATTTCTACCTGGATAAAAGACAGCCTCCCCAAGAACATTAGAAGAAGCCGTGATAGTGCCGTCTCCAGAAGCGCTAGATATGATGCTCTTATTTACAAGAATAATAGAAACCTTGTCTTCCTGAAGAACAAATAAATAATCATTGTGATCGTTTATATACTGTATCCCTCCAAACCCTTCAGGCAAGTCCTTAAAGTTCGCTAATGATGCATTAAACGAAGAGTAGTTTACTTTTTTGCTTTCTGGATTACTAGGCTCCGAATAAGTAATCGTAGCTTCTCTAGTGGTTTCTTTGGCGTCTTTAAATATAAAGTTTGGTCGGCTTATGTAAGAGTAAGAATTAGACCTAAACAAATCACTCTGAGACACAGTTTCTAAAAATACATTTGTAAAATTAGGCTGTGGTGCAGCGTCGTTTCCGTCATCGTCAAGAATAATGTCTACATACTCTCCTCCTTCGTACTCTCTAACATTGGTGGCTACTGGCCTAAACCAGACATCCCCTTTGTCTACTGTCACTATTTCTTCTTCGTGCTCTAAGATTGCGTTTTGAGGGTTTCTTAAAACCCTGTAATGATCACTGACCTCATAGTAAACTTGATCGTCAGCGTCCTGCACTTTCTTAGGTGTTCTTAATTCTACAACGCAGTTTTTGTTCCATTTGTTTGACGCTGGTCCAGAAAGAACACTGGTAAACGAAAACCCTGTCGCATCTGGATTGTCTTTTAGTATAACAAACTCTCCTTGTTGAGATGGGCCTGGCTCCAATGACAATGGATTATCAGCACCGCCTAAATTTACAGTACCAACCACCTCGAAATCATAGTTATCATAAACCCTAGATCCACCAGGCCCATGCGAAATAACCAAAAGCTTATCCCCTTCCTCAAACTTATAGAAGTTTAAGCCCCCTTCTGGAGTTCTCGCTCCGAAAGAACTTACGTAAGAAATCGGGTGGCCTTGAAGGTAATTTAACGATACGTAAATATTCTTATTTGTTTGGCCTGTGCTTACTGAGTCCTCAGGATCTTCAATAACAAAAGCCCCTCCCACAGAATACTGAACAAAGTCTTGAACTGTGCTGTTCTTAGCGTAGACTATTTTATAGCTGTGAGCCCAAGAGGGCGGTTGACCAGAAAGGTGAAGGTCTATCTCTACCCTTCCTTTGTTGGAACCTCTTTCTTGATCGCTGTAGCCCTCTACAAAAGCACTATCTAGATGATTGACAAAACCATGCCTTCCTCTTTCGTCGTAATAAACAATACCAAAATCATGGTTTGCCTCAGTCTTGAACGACTCATGGCTAAGCCCAATTCCGCCACCCAAGCTAATTGTAACCTCCTTTTCAAATAACTCAACAATCGTTTGGTTGCGACTAAAATCAACGCTGTCTTGCTCAAGGGGGGAAAACTCTAAGCCTGTACCTTGAGGCAGCAAATACTCAAACCTAGTTTCAGGATTATTCAGCCCCAAGTTTTTTAAAAAGGGAAGGGTTGTCGCGTTCCTCAAAGCAGAGGGTGGAATTAATTCGGGGCCATCATCCGTCAGGAATTGATTAAGGAATTGAGCAAATGTAGACACGGATGTTTCAACCATGTACATTGCTACTGGACTAATAGCACCCCCGTAGAAAGCTGTTGCTAAGTAATTGTAAAAAGTGCCTGTAGGTTCACTCGCTTGAAGAGAACCAAAGCCGCTGTCTTCAAGCACAAAAGGAGCTGCTGTTACAGACCCTTGATTGTACATTTTAAGTTTGTCGTATGGGTTTTCGCTTTCTGGTCCGTTGGCAGGACCTCCTCCTGGGCCGCCCTCTCCGTCTACTATTATTAAGTCTTGATTAAGGTTAAGCAAAGGGTCCCCATTTAAAAGCACAATCCTCCCCACTTGGTTTCCATACCCGTTATAAGATCTAGACGGCTCTGGTGGGGTTAATTGATTACCATCGTTGTCTGTGGAGCCTGGCGTGTTTCCAAAACCCGTGAAGCTTGTTACGTAATCATTTCCGTAGCCCTGCTGTGAAAGCCAGCTATCAGAGGGGTTGTTAGGGCCCCCGCCAATGCCATTGAAAGTCGTGTACAGCTGAGTTAAATCAGTACTGTCAATTAAAATCCATTTCGTGTCAATAGTCTCGAATACGCTTGTCGGCGTTTCCCTCATGCAGGTCAATGTTTCTACATCATCAAACCCTTTAAGGCTAAAGCCAAAATGAGACACAAGGTTTTGATCAAACCCAAAATCGCTATCCACATCTAATGCGTTCAGAGTAAATGTTGGGGTAGCCTTATTTACTATAAAGCAACCAACGGGTATGCCCGTCTCTGAAGTTGCTAAACCTCCGTGAACAGCAATTATTTTGTCGGAATTAGCATGAGGACCCTCGTCTCCGCCTTGCCCCACATGATATTGGGATATCGTATCTCCACTTTGAAGGTTTAGATCAAAGCTGTATGAACTTTCGTTTTGATAATCTAGCAGAATAAGTCCAGGTGCGTTCGTAAAAGTTCCTCCTAAAGTAAGATTAGGCGTGACAAAAACAATGTCAATTAGCGACTTAATAGCGCTTGGTGCGTCAACAACATCAATGGTGGTTTTTATTTTGACTGAAAACTCTATTTCACCTCCTTGAAATATAAACGGACTTGTAGCTGACAGGCCAAACGAAGCAGGTTGAACTTCATTAGGAAAGCTACCTCCGTATGGAGTACCGTTTATATTTGGGTTGTGGTGTCTTTGCCATCGAGCGAATGGATTGCCAACACCGCTAGGTGACATCGACTGAAAGTCCTGCCCCCATATGCTTCCGTTAAGCCCTTCAGTTAAAGAAGGGTTAGAAGAAGATTGAGGAACAAAATTAAGGCTACCGTTATTCTCCGATTCAACTGCGTTAGACTGTTCAAAGTTTACCCCCTCGTAAGAACCCTCACTACTTGTAATGGGCTGAGGGCCTCTTTGTCTCGATTGACTAGCTCCTTTAGGGTGATAAACGTGAAAGTTTCTATCAGGCATAAAAGAGAGCCGAATAGTAATCTCTGTTTCTGCTGGAAGAAAATTTGGAAGTTGAGAGTAGTCAATAAAGAAGGCGGCGCCTTCACCTGAGTTTTGACTGTAAGAAGACGGTATTAACGATAAATCTAAATCAATAAAGTCTTGAGGTCTTTCTAGATACCTTACTTGCGCTGTAGCTGTCGTCCCTGCTTCGTCGAACCCATCTAAGTAGTTCGCGTACATCAGCCTGTTTGAAGAAACCGCTTGAGACTCAGCCTTTCTAGGAACCGAGTCAAACTGTTTGTTTACCTCGTCGGTGCTTACGCCTCTTAAAACCCTGTCATTAAAGAACGAGTACTCCTGGTTCTCTAAAGAAGACTCTATTTCGTCTATAACTAAAAAACCACCATAGTTCCCCTGCCTTCCAAGTATTCTTATCTTTGATATTTCGGGTCCTGCTGACGGAATACTCAACAAACATCTATAGTGTGGATGAGGAACATAGGTTTTACTCCCCTGATCAAGAACAGAATACAAAACAGCTATATCGGAGTAAGAAGATATGGCGCTTTCCATCCCGTCCTTGTAGATGTGCTGATAAGCAAACTGAAAGCCAGGAGATCTTTCAAAGTTGTTGGCAGCCCTAGGTTCACCTCCAGGATCGGAATCAAAGGTAAATGTAATTGGCTTTAGCGGGGTTTTAGGACAGGCTGTAATGAAGTCAGCCTCAGCAAATGTATTAGATCCGTTAATTAAATTACCGTTAGAATTAAAGGCTCTGTAAGCGTTTATTTTTCTAGGTTCGTTTTTACCGTCTGTAAAGTAAATAATAACATCCTTGTCGAACTCACTCTGATAGGGCTCTCCTTCAAGGCTGTCGAATAGAGAGGTAACAGCATTAGTACGAACAATGTCAGCTTTTATAAAGCCGTTCTGAGGGAAGTTAAACTGAGAGCTTTTATATATACGCTTTATGGTGTTTTCGGCTGATCCTGGTAGTTTTCCGTACCTGTCGTAAGCCCATATACCTTGATTACTCGCAACATTGCTGTAAACAAACAAATAGGTAATATCAGTCTTAGCGTCTTCTACGCTTCCTATTAGTCTGGCGTTTTCAGGAAAACTTTCAGAAGAAATTTGCTTGTTTCCTCTTATGTTTTTTAGCACTAAATCTCCAGCGTCTGACTTACTAATACCTTCAAACCCCTCGTTATCTGAACCCGCATAGAGGTTTAGAGCGTCCTCCATAGACGCCTTATCTAAAAGCTTGCTGTCCAGGTCTGAGTTTAATACCCTTGGTGTTCTTTTATCTATTGGCATCAGTACTTGGGCGCTTGATGAAAGTTCTTACGAATTGTCTTTAAAGCCTCCTCTTTAGTGAAGTTGCTCAACCGAGCATTAGCTTTTCTTCTTTCGTTATAGTACTCTGCTCTAGCCCTAGACTTTTCGTTTGCTGGGACGGATGATTTTCGCTCTATAATCTTGTAATACACATACGACCTAAGCGCCTCCTCTGCATAAACATGAACATCAGGGCTGGCTGATCGAGCTTCGTCGGCTATGTATTCTACAACGACATGTGTGTAAGCGTTGTTTGTTTCTACCTCAATCCTGTTTTGCTCTAGATTAAGTCTGTACTCGCCAGCCAGATGGCCCCCTCCAGCTCCGTATAAGCGGCCTACGCTGCCTTCGTGAAGGTAGTTGTCAAATATGAAGTCGTTAAGGTTTTCCGAGGAGCTTACGGACCCCTGAGTAGAGGTCTTGTCTTCTAGTCTGTCTAAAACCCCGTCGGAGTTTGTGTCTTTAGCGTCAGTGGTGGAGGCAAACAGAGGTAAGCCATCACTGGTTGAATAAGACATCGACTGATTAATATGTTTGTTGTTTGCAAACACACGTACAATTCCGTCTGGATCTACAATACCTATCTTCAGCAAATCAACAAAATCGTCAGGAAGCTCAACAGTATTGTTTGTAGAGTCTATTAACAATTTAAGGGACTTGACCTTTTTGCTAATATCAAACCCAATTTCTCTAATGCCTCGAAGTGCAAGATTTCTTATGGCGAAATCAGAAGCGTTGCTAGCGTAATCATCCCCATCAAGGGTAATGATGAAGTCGCGGATTATTTGATCTAAGGGTACTGTATTTCTAGCCATTATTCAGATGCTTCTTCTTGAGTTGCGAAAACAGAGATATTTTGATCTCTTAACCGAACACCGATTAATTTAGCCATCTCCATTACAACCTCGGTTAGACAATGAGGGGGTAGCATAAAGTTTCTTGAGTTTAAAGAGTTAAAAGCTTCAACTTCACTGCCGTTGAAATTAACCACATTAAAATCATAGTAGGGAGGGTTTACGTCTATATCTCCGTCTTTGTCTATGGAGGTAGGCTTTGCGTAGTACCTGAGCTTAACTTTACTCGTATCTGAGGGGAAAACCTCTATATCCAAAGCAGAAACCAAAGCAACAGGAAAGCTGGAAGACGGGGCGGACAGGTTGCTACCTGCTATTCTGTCCATTTTCTCTGAGTCATAAACAATCTCTACAGGGACGGTAGGGGTCCCGACGACCGATAACGAAATTATCTTAGACAAATCCGAAGGCTTGTCAGCAAGCCCTTCGGATACGGTGATTTCCATTTCTGCAAGGAAGTAAGACAAGTCCTCTTCTCTTTGCTTACGAACAGATTTATCTCTACCTAATTCAAAGTTCTGCCTGCTAAGACGTTTAGCGTCAACCAGCTCAGAGAACATCTCATTGTAGATATTCATTTGAGCAAGCGCAGCAAAAGAGTTAAACACCTGTGGGGTGATGAATCCTTTCTGCTCTTTGTTCGCTAAATCCTTTAACGCGGTATATACTTGCAATACGCTTACCATGAAACAAATATACAAAAAGAAAAAGCAGCGGTTTTTACCTGTCTAAAGGCACCTTGAATCTATTGAATAGCTGCGTTGCTATGTTCCTGGAAACCAGGTCTCCGACGTCCTTTGATATAGCTCCGAATCTGGCAATCCGTACTGCTGGCTTACCGTAATCATAAGGAAGGACCATTCCAAACTTGCCTAAAACCAAGCCTCCAGACCTGTCTATTGATGGGTCTTGATACCCGACCTGCTCTCCGTCTTTGTCGTAAGCGTACACAGCTCCAGTCTTGCTTCTTCTTATCACGATAACCTCTAAGTTTTCTTCACTCGACTCTATTGACTCCTGAAACTTAACGTAGTTCGAGAATGGCTCTAAAGACTTTAAGTTCTTGCCTTCCCTTAACGCAGAGTACGAAACCAAGGAATCAGCCTCGTTGTGATTAAATTGAAACTCATTTCCTAGAGACCTGTAAGGAAAAGGACCCATGCATTGCTTAAACGTCAATGTATCGCGAATGTCGCTATAACTAGCGTACAAAGGGTCCAGCAAAGACTTATTAGGTCTTACGAAAACCATAAACAACGTGTAGTCAACATGAGGCATGGAGGGGACAACATTAACAATTGCATTTAGCTGACTTAAAAATGTCAAATGGTTACTGGTAAACGAAGAAGGAAAGTGGGATTTGTTTAAGATTAGGTAAACATCATTAGAGGCATCGAACGTAATCGTTAAAATATCTCCGACCTTTAAGGACTGACCTACGTAGGTAACCCTGAAGTCTGTTACGTTTGCACCTGCGTCTGTAGAGATCTTAAATGAAGGCCTTCTGTTTACAGGTATTTCACCGTCCGATATACTTCCAGTCCCTAGCGTTGCCCCATCTCTAACTACAGAAACAGAAACAGAGTCAAGGTCAGCAAGACCACCTGTGGTGACGGCAGTATAGGTGGCTCCCGAAGTGATGTTTACGTCAAACTCCAAAACACCCTCTACATTAAAGTCTAAAGTCTTTTTAGAGCAAATTCTATCTGCATCTCTAACGGCTGGAGAGTAATCACCTGGAGTGGCTGTATACGAACCTGTAGCTCCATTAGATATGGAGACTACTGAGCCGTTTTTCCTTAAGGTTTCACCATCAATCAAACCCGCCTGACCGTCAGGCTCAAAATCAACGTAAGGAAGGTTATCAGCGCTTTGAAAATCTATACCGTTAATCACAGCAGCGGAATCCAGGCCAGTTACAATAGCGTCAGTCCCTACGATGCCTCTTTCCACAGGGCGAGCTCTAACCTTGGCATCTATACTTGGTGTGGCATTTTTTAAACCAAAGGTGTTCTCTACTCCAGTAGCGTCAAACTTCATTACGTTTTTTGCTGTGTCTCTGTTTATGAAGTTAATTATATCCTCCATGAGATCAACCTCATCACCAGAATCGCAGCTAACAGTAACGCTTGTCTTCTCAAAGGACTCTCCAGCGAGCGTAAGGCTGTTCTCTTCGAACGGAGCGGAGTCGTTGAAGTAAAGGGTTATGTTGCCTTTATCTGCCGCCATATACGCCAAGTTAGACGCAGGAAACGAAACCACGCTAATGCCTTTTCCGTTGTCTGAAAACACAGCTCCGCCAGATACAGCGGGGTCTTTTCTCTTAAATAAGAAGAACTTTTGAGCCATAGAACAAATATACGACAAACAAAAAAGCCACCCGAAGGTGGCCTTTCTTTATGCTAGACGCTCTAGCTTTTCTTCTAGGGATGATAGAACCGAAGCTCCTTTCTCTGTTAGGCAGAACCTAACCATAACGTCCATTGGGTCTTGACCTACTGGAACTGAAACGATAAGTCCGTTTGAGTCAAACCAGTATACACCGTCTTTCTTTACGTTAAGGATCTGATAGTCTTTCGCCTGAACGATAATAGAACGCGCTGCAACCTGAGGTGAATCAAATGACTTGATAAACTGTTCTGGCTTCTTCTTAGCGATCTGCAAGAGGTTGTATCGGATCTCAGACACAGGAGTCTCAATGCTCACGTTAAAGAACATGGCTACAGGCAGAAGCTCCTGGATGTCCTTGTCTCTCACCATGGCGATAGCATCGGTAAGCAAGAACTCTTTCTTAAGCTCTGTCTCTGCGTCTTTCTTCTTGTTGACCTCTTGGAACAGGTTTCCTCCGTTGGCCTTGTTGCCTGGGTGGACCTCCATAAAGTCTCGTAGGTTAGGCTGATCTTTGTTTACAAACAAACGCTTATCACGAAACAGAACTGATTTCTTGACAGCTTTATCTCCCTGCTCATCAGCCCAGATAGACGGCTCGTTAGGGCAGTACCTTAGTTCCCGCACAGTGTCCTTCTGCTTGTCATAAACAGTTACCCCTTTCTGAGGAAGCATAAATACGACACCACCTCCACGGATGACTTCGTATTCTTTGTGTTCTTGTACTTTCTCCTCTCTTCTGATAAGAGGCTTCTTCTTAGCGACAGCCTGAGCAGGCGCTTCTTTCTTAGGTCGGCCTGGGGCCTTCTTGACTTGTGAATTCATAATAAATTAAATTAATTAATGCAAATATAAGAAAAAAGAAAAAGGCCCCTAAGGGCCAATTTCATGTGTATTCAGTGTGTCGTTATTACGTCAAAGTAACAGCTAAGCTAACTGACTTTGCTACCTCATTTCTGTTGGGGTATGAGATATCCACAACAATTGTTGCAGCACCTGCTGTCAATGTAGCTCCAGTATCGTCAAACGAAAGAGCAGGAGCAGTAGCGCCAGTAAACGTTCCGCTGTTGGTAAGTGTAGCGTCCGCGCTATCAGTAATAGTAGCTGCAAACGTACACCCTGTAAAAGCCCCAGCAACAGTAGCTGTAATGGCAGCACCTGCAACAACATCACCTGCTGTGTAAGCAGCTGCAATCTCTGGACCTAAGATGTTCTTGGAAAAATTCAGAGCGTCAATGACGTTATTCTTTCCGTTTACGATCTCTTTGACCAGCTCTTCGGCGGCTTCAGCTTCTTTGCCCGCAACAACGCTAAACGATAGGTCTATAGCTTTTGCTCCGCCAAATCCCTCAACGTCAATGGCATTGTTCGTCGTGTCTAAGGCAATGCTCTCTAGCTTGTCGATAGAGAACAAAGCGCCTTCTCCAGTTGCACCTGAAGCGCCTGTGTTAATCTTCAAAAACTTTTTCATAGCCTAGAAGATTATACTTTAGCAGCGTCGATAATAGCCTGCGTAGAGTAATTGATTGCTTCAACGAGTCTTTCCAAATAAGCTGCTCCTGCCGCTCCAGTTACCGTAAAGGCATCTACACCATTAGATGCTGAGTCCCAGTTCACGGTAATTGTTGTGTCGGATCCATCGTCTGAAAGCTTAGCTACGTTTGCGGCTTCAACCAATACTCCGCTATCTACTTTTAAGAATCTTTTCATAGTTTTTTTTTTAAAAAGTTAAAGGCAGGAGCCCGAAGGCCCCCACCCTTCACTCGGTTAATATTTAGCCCTTAATCATTACGTGCTGGTTAGCAGCACGAACGCAAAGAGCGATTTCAGATCTGTAGTGGAATACAGCGTTGTCTTTTCCAGCATCGCCGTTGTTGGTGTGACCCAAAACGCCTCCACCAGAAACCCAGTGCTCCATCTCACGAGAGTATCCGTTTGCCTCCTTGTAGTGCATAGACAAAGCAGGTACTTGTGCGCCTGAACGAGCATCAGCAACAGTTCGCAATGGAACCATAGCTCCTTGAACAAAGCTATTTGTTGCGGCGCCCAGCATGTTTGGATCGTTTAACAATCTCCAGTCGTGCTTGTGGAAAGTGTATCCACCACGAGTAAAGCTCTTAAATCCAAGCTGTACAGCCATATCTGCGTTGTTTTGGAATGCACCGAACTGACCTGGAAGACCAGCAGTAACGCCAGTAGAGATACCAGAAGCGAGCATGTCGTCGATAGCCAAATCTTGCTTTCTGTTCAAGTACATAGCGTACTCAGAAGGCGCTCCCTGACGGTCAAGCTCCATGATGATATCGTCGAATTCACCAAAGCTGTCAAGTGCGTTTGCGCCTGAATTGCTTACCACGATACCGCGAGCTTCAACGGCAGAGAAGTAACCCTCAGAACCAGCTGCGTCATCAATTGGCGCTCCCTTCTCACCAAAGAGCATCATCATCTCACGCTTGTCTTCGAAACGCTTACGAGCTTCTTGCTCTCCGTACATGAACCATCTGTAATCGCCGTTACCGACGTTTACGTAGCCGATGTTGGTTGCCTGTGAACCATTAACCTCATAGCGATCCTTAATAATCATGTATGGGTTTGTGTAACGAACCATACCTGGATCGTCAAAAGCAACTGGCTGGGCTGTTCCTTGACCGTAAAGATTACCGATCTTGATGAACTTTCCTCCGCTAACAAAATCAGCAGCAGTGAAGCTTACACCGTTCAAAGGTTTGATTGTTGGTCCTGAAGAGGTGCCAGCCTCGATTAAACCGCCAGCGGTTACAATACATCTAACGCCTGTCTCTGCTTCCATCAAAACATCACCTTTTTGGCACTTAGCGTCCCAAGAGTCCGCTGGAGACCCCGCGATGGTTACTGATGCTCCTGTGTCGCTTGAGGTCAATCCGTGAAGGATCGCTTCATGACGACGACCTTCCTCCCACCAATCTATTTGGTCGGATGATCCTCCGTTGTTTACCGCTCCTGTGAGCTTCAAAAATCCAGTTAAACCTTGATCGCCATAAGTCTTAACCAAGTCAGGCATAATATCCTGCTTGGTAGCCTTAATGAGGTCATCAATAGTCGTGTAAGTATCTGGGGTTACTTTAAACCCTTTGCCTAGCTTGGTTTGATTAATATCAAAGCTAGCGTTGTCCCCGACCAGAGTCGGGTCTAGAACTGGTTGGCCTGTAATATTTGCCATAATTATCTAATGTTAAATGTTAAAAGTTAATCCCCCTCCTCGTGAGTTTAATAGTTGTTTCACTTGAGCGGAGAGTGGATTGATTTGTTGATTTTGATTCCCTTGTTGTGGGGACTCAGCGGAAACATTAGCTGCTGTGTTCACAAGCGTTCGTTGACCATCACCTAAACCTTTGGTGTATGCTGACTTTACAATTCTGTCAACGTTGTCAATAACCGCCATGTGGGACGACAGCAAGTCGTGATCCCAGCTTCCGTCCTCCCTAACGTAGGAGTCGAAGAACTCGTCGAGACGAGCTTGTTTGCCCTTTAATTGATTCTTATATGCATCATCTAGGCCGAACTCGAAAGTTTTGTCTTCCCCCAGGTCAAACTCTAGACCCGTGAGATCATCCACTTCTTGCGACATTGTAGAGATCCATTCTTCATCAATTGCAGACTCGAAGGCTTGGCTTTCGGATTCAGGTGCAGAGTAGCTTTCTCTAATGTCCTGAACTTGCCGTCTGGCTTTGTCTCCGTCTATCTTAAGCTGAAGCTTAGATAACCTGACTTCATCCTCCGAGTGGAGGTCGTCGTCAAGCTTATACTTGCTATCAACTAGAAGGCTAAGCTCATCATATGAGAGGTTAGGGTATTCATTCGACATCTGAATGCGAATGGCCGTCATGTCATCCATACCTTCTGGATTCAATGACTGAAACCTAAACCAATCTTCTGGTGCGCGTCCCGTTTCATCTACAAAACGCGCGATGGCTTCGACTCTTTCGTCAATAGCGTTAGTTTCTTGTTCTTGATTGAAGTCTTCAAATGAGGTGATTTCTCTTCCGAGACGCTCACTTAAAAACTCCATAACAGCTCCCTCAAGTTCAGGCTCAGAGTAGTTCTGATCTGATTCGTTCTGATACTGAGGCTGCTCTGTTTCTACAGAGGGCTGATCAAAAGATTCCCGCGAAGGAGCTTCCTCCATAGGCTGTTCTGATACAGCTTCTTGTTCTACTACAGGTTGTTCTTGAGCTTCATTAGTAGAAGCAGCAAGGTCCTCAGGATTACTGAAGACCTCAAATCCTGCAATGGTTTCGTTATTTTCTTCCATTATATTTAATTAATTAATTCTATTATTTGCTATAAACCACAAACTGATCTCCAGCCGTACCTTCTACGGAGTTAAAAGACCCATAGATTGTAGTTCCTACTACACAAGGGACGGTGCCCGCGTAAGTGCTAAGTCTTTCGTACTGCCCCGCAGCGTGGGATCCTTCCGCTAAGGACCCGCCAGTAGCAGGGTCTATATACTGATCCGCACCAGCTGCGTTCAAGGCAAGAGGGTCAAAAATGCCAGACCCCTTTACGGTCATAACTGCGTTAGCAGCTACCAAAACCTGAATGGCATAGAAATCGCCAGTAACTGTTTTTGCCCCATTGACAAGATAAAACTCTTTAGGGAATGCATTTGAAGGATGTGCCATGTCTTATTTATTAATCTATTCCAGCTCCAGTGAACGGAACAGTTGAGTTGTCGTTACCAAATACACCATACTCTACCATCGTGTCTACCTTTGTAGCGTAAACCGCGAAAGCCTTATCCACTGCAACGGGAATAAAGGCAAATTCGCCACCACCGATCTTAGCTACAAGCGCATCAGCCTCAGAGTCGTTGTATACATAAACGTATTGCTCAAGCTCCGAATCTAAATTCTTGACATACACGTAGGCTCTTTCACTGCACTGATCGGCAGCGTAAATACGTAGAGAATTAGTATCATGGGTGGTGCCTTTTACCTTGGCTCTGATCAAAGCACCAGAATCGCAAGTGAGGTTAGCCACCGTGCTTAAGGCCAACGCGCTCGTAAGCACGTCAGCACTATTAAGGCTGAGTGTTGCGCGTACAGTTGCCATTAATCCTGGTGGTAAATAAGTGCTGATTCGATGGTCATGTCCGTAGCAGAACTTGGTGCAACCACAATGTCATTGTGAGCAGCAGCAGATCCGCCAGAAGCGCTCCACGGAATAAACATAAAGTCCCCAGCATAAAGCCTCCCAAGCTCTACAACGGTGGTGGATGGACCATCTCCGATACTCACAGTAAAGTATTCTGTGCCAGTAGACATGGTGTTTTTAATGTAAACTTTGTGGCCTGGATTAGCCGCCGTGTAATCCCCAGCTTCAAACAAAACAAAAGCGGTAGTGGCCCCTGTTGTTTTTCTCGCAACGCCCGTAGTCTGATCTAGACCAGTGGTCGTACCACCTTTGGTTAGTGTTGT